>Ga0206951_1050_pt1 | contig 32548 bp, 30 predicted proteins | sample Alteio_BWOrgHeat_38_FD_152974 | JGI IMG/M metagenome (GOLD analysis project Ga0206951, IMG submission 152974) | Enriched cells from forest soil in Barre Woods Harvard Forest LTER site, Petersham, Massachusetts, United States -... | ecosystem: Environmental > Terrestrial > Soil > Temperate forest >... | reverse complement strand
CCCAATCCGACCCTAGACCCGAATCAGAACCTCTTCAAAAACCTCAGCAAATTTTGCCCGTTGTTCAGGGCGGCCGATCGTAACTCGGATGCATCCGTCGAGCGGTGGCATACCTGGCTTTCGGATAAACACTCCACGCTGCAACAGACGCGACAATATCGCTTCCGCGCGGGGTTTCGAACCGACGTCCACGGTCAGGAAGTTCGTATAGGACGGCAGTGACCGGAGACCCTTGGTGTCGAAAAACTCAGCCAGCTCGATTCTTCCTTTCTCGGACTCTCTTACCACGTTTGCAACATGCTCTGAATCTTGGAGCGAGGCCAAAGCGCCCGCCTGAGCGACGCAGTTGACTCCAAAGTGGAGCCGGATCTTGTCGAGGGCTCTAACATGGTCGGCATGAGCTACCACATAGCCGACTCGCATCCCCGCCATTCCATGTACCTTCGAGAAGGTTCGAAGGCGAATTACTTGTGGGTCAGACGTATCCAAAACTGGAGTTCCTGGCGCGAAGTCAGCGTATGCCTCGTCAAGTAAGAGCACGCAATTCGGGGCTAGGTGTTGTCTAAGTTCGGCGATTTCTTCCGGCGTGTGCCAGGAACCGGAAGGATTGTCTGGATTTGCAACATACAGGATCCGCGCTGCGGTCACCTTTGCCAACTCTGTCAGTGCGCCTAGGTCCAGTGCCTCGTTAGCATATCGGACATAGTGAAAAACCGCTCCACAGGCTAGCGCCACGTAGTCGAAAGTCGGATAACTTCCCAACGTGGTAACGATCGGCGTCTCCGGATCGACAAACAAGCGGCAGCAAAGACCGAGCAACTCGTCAACTCCCGCACCGACTGAAATGTTCTCGATGCCAACACCTAGCTGGGCTGCAAGCTCCGACCTCAACAGGAAGCACTCTGGATCGCCGTAAAACTGGGAGATCGCAGCCTGCTCCTGCATCGCCTTCACCGCATTAGGAGACGGCCCAAACGGGCTCTCATTGGCCCCAAGCCTCAAGTCGATAGCCCTCCCGGTTCGCCGAACCAAAGCCTCCGGCCCAACAAAAGGAGTCGTCGCGGGCAAAGATTCGACAACGGGCGTGTAAGGGGGACGCATTGGTTTTCGTATTGTACGGGACGCTTTCGCCACGGGACACGGGCCATGCGAATCTTCTACGGGACACGGGACAGGCGGAACGGGGACAGAATTGGAACTAAATTGCGGCGAAGCTTCTCCGACGGGACACGTGACCGTCGGAAAGGGGACAGAATTGGAGTCAAGTTGCGGCGAAGCCGCGTAGCCGTTCGGCCTGTCCGACGTTTTGTTCGTGATGCGGTATCTCCTTTGCACAGAAGTTAGCACTCCAATGGGACAGGTGAATTGGCTCGCCGGCCAGGCAATTCCGATTCCGGTATCCCGGAGGGATTTTGTAAATTTGCCCACGGTTGCCTCCGGGCTACCGTGGTTAGGTCAGAAGAGCCGCCCCCAAGTCGGAGACGTTGTGTTGAATTTGGGACCGATTCGGACTCTGAATGGATTTCCTCAACCCGCAGACCGACTCCGAATTCCTCGACTCACCCCTGCGACGGTTTGGCCCGCTCCGAGGGAGGCAATCGGATCAATTCATTCGCCTTAATAATTCGACGCATCCTTGCTTCCGAAGCCTTCACATTGATCTTTAGAAGATCAACCATCTCACCCATCACGTAAGTTTCCAATTCTTGGCTCTCCAGTTTCTCGCAAAACTCCTGGATGGTTTGGCCAATCTCTGGTCTCGTATCGTCAATGTGGGCTGCCTGATATGCCTCAAGCCTTTCGCGATTCGCACTAAGTTGCATATTCAAGCGATTCTTTCTGGTAATAGATCGAACGATCTCCTCGCGCCTTACGATGAACATCTTTTGTTCGTAGTTCATCTCCGGCCACAAGGGTTGGCTCGTATCCGTCTCCCGAGTCAATTGTCGCTCCAAGAAGTCGATGCGAGCGCGACGGCCGTGTCGGTCAAGAAGCAGAAGCTTTCTAGCCTGATATTCGCCATATTGGTCGCGGTAGTACGCGAAGAGGATTTGTCGCTTAGGCACCATATACTATTGCGCTACACGCTGAAAATGGGTTGCGCTATATATACGGCTCCCCGGACGGCTCAGACTCTCCGGGAGGAGGCTGATTTCTCAGCTCTTGGGGTAACCGGTATACGTGTAGAGCCGCTTAAACCAGTTCGGATAGCGGCATGTGATCAGAACTAGCACACCTATGACTGCTTCGAAAGCCGCTCCCTGCCAATCTGCCCGGGCAGACATCTGTTGCATACTGCCGAGTTGTTTGACGAAGTATTGGTCAAGGATCACGCTGCCAACACTGGCTAGCCCTTCGATAAGGAGTATCAACCCCACCACGCTCACGATTGCGGTCTGAAACTGAGGTCCGTCATGCGGCACGAGGTCTTCGGGTGCGTCCTCGACTTCTCGGGCGGGCACAAAAGATTTGGCTTTAGTCCACAAAAACACGATTAGCACGAGTTCTGCTACAAACACGGTACCAGCGCTTATCACCGCACTCGTCAAGTATCTGGTGTCCGATCCGGAAGACCTTTTTGACGACGTCAGCAAGCCAACATTTTGAAGAATGGCATTTAGGATGGGATAAATTTCCCGGATCGCGATCACCGCGATCCAAATCGCCAAAGCCCGGCTGACGACAAATCCAATGTCTTCGCGCTTCATGCTCTCACGAACCCTTTCCCCTAACGAATCCACTCATTTCAATCAACTTGGTTCACATTCGAGACGGCAGAGCGAAGAGAACCTCGGATCCAGGCTGCATTCCGACACAGTAGAAACGAGACGAACCCAAATGTCGCTCGAATAGCGTCTTCGTGCCAGCTCCCGTAAAGGATGGTGTGCGCAAGGCCTTGGTATTCCAGAGTCCTGTTCATAATCCAAGTGTCGGCTGCGCCCCACAGACCCACGATGCCTAATCCAATACAGACAGCGCTTACTAGCGCCGCTTGGAGTTCGTTTCCACGCGGCATCGGCCATTCGGGATCGTGTGAAGCCGTTAGAATTCGCGATCCTAAAAATTCAGCTTTCGTCCAGAACACAATGGATGCTGCTACCAAAGCCGCAAAAACCATGATCTTCGCAACGAGCATGCGGTCCATGAAACCAGGATCGTGCGTTTTTGAAAGGCGCGGAAGTAGGTCGAGTTTTATCGCAGTAGCGGCGATTACTACGGAGTAGAGTTCCATGATGGCGTGCAGTGCGATCCACACGGCCAGTGCGCGGCTCACGATGAATCCCCAGTCTCCGCGCCTCATACCCCAAGGTACGTGGAACTCCCGAGTTTAGGTGCGGAATGTTTTTGGGTCCCTAGTGCAGAATGAAAACAATGAATGGGAGATCGCTGAAGACTTCTCTTTGCTGCATCCTTGCGGCGACAACCGCGTCTAACTGGGCGCACATTCCTCGCAATCGACAGGATCCGATTGATACCAAAGTCGAGAATCTACTGAAGCAGATGACCCTCGAGGAGAAGGTCGACATGTGCCACGGAGGTTCTGGGTTCGGCACGAAGGCGATTCCTCGGCTTGGCATTCATGCATGGGAAATGACCGACGGGCCGGGCGGCGTCAGGACGAACGGACGGGACAAATCCACCTACTTCCCGACCGGAGTTTCGCTCGCCTCGACGTGGGACCCGACGCTGATCAAGCGGACCGGGGTCGCAATGGGGCAGGAGGCCAGATTCTTTGGCAAAGACGTTTTGCTGGGACCAGCCGTTAACATGATTCGCACTCCGCTTGGAGGCAGGTCGTTCGAATACATGAGCGAAGACCCGTTCTTGGCAGGCAGCCTTGCGGTTCCCTACATTCAAGGGGTACAGAGCCAGGGCGTCGCGGCATGCATTAAGCACTTTGCTGCCAACAGCCAAGAAATCGGGCGGGATACGATCGACGCACAGGTTAGCGAGCGAGCCCTGCAAGAAATCTACCTCCCGGCATTCAAGGCAGGGGTTATTCAGGGAAACGCGCTCGCGGTGATGAACGCCTATAACCGACTTCAGGGAACCTACTGCACCGCAAACGTCCACCTGAATAACGAGATTCTTAAGCGAGACTGGGGGTTCAAAGGCGTTCTAATGTCGGACTGGGGCGCCACTCACGATACGGTCGGCGCAGCACTTGGTGGGTTGGATCTCGAAATGCCGGGAAGCGGGCTCAACGACTTTATGGGGCGCCCTTTGCTTAAAGCCGTGCAAGACGGCAAAGTGCCTGAGGCGGTCATCGACGACAAAGTCCGCCGGATCCTTCGGGCGATCCTGATCACCGATCAAAACAAGCCAAACGGGACTCCCGAGGCAAATTCCCCGGCCCATCAGGCGCTTGCAAAGGAGATTGCAGAAAACGCGATCACACTTCTCAAAAACGACCGGAATATCTTGCCGCTCGATGCTAATCGGCTCAAGTCGATTGCCGTCATCGGCCCCTGGACGACCGCGCTGCATGGAGGAGGAGGAGGAAGTTCCGCGATCTACCCGCCTTACGAAATCACCGCTCTCGCTGGAATTACGAAGCGAGCCGGAGCGGCGGTTGAGGTCCGAACCGCCAACGGAACCGGATTCGGTGAGGAACCGATGCGTCCGGTGCCGGCGAGCGCTCTTCACCCTGATCCCAACTCGACCGATACCGGCCTTAAGGCCGAATATTTTGAAAACCCCAATTTATCCGGCGAACCCAAAGTCGTCCGAGTCGATCAGCGAGCCTTCTTCCGATGGACGGGCCGCAGCCCTGTGCAGGGAATATCACAAGAAGCCTTCTCAGTTCGATGGACTGGAGTCGTTGTTGCGCCCAAAGACGGCATGTACAAATTCGGAGCGACCAGCGACGATGGTTCCAGGGTCTACTTCGACGGCAAATTGCTGATCGATAACTGGGGCCAACACGCGGTCGAAATGAAAACCGCGTCGATCCAACTTGCGGCCGGTTCCAAGCATGACCTTCGCGTCGAGTATTTCCAAAACGGAGGCGACGCAGAAATGCGCTTTGGCTGGGTTCAGCCGGTCGAAGTCACCAAGTCGAGTATCGCTGAGGCAGCGGACGTAGCGAAGAAATCGGACGTTGCCATCGTATTCGTAGGCACGAACCACAATTGGGATTCGGAAGGGCGCGATAAACCGAGCATGAAGCTCATGGGTGACCAAGGAAAGCTGGTTCAATCCGTGGCAGCCGCGAACCCGCGCACGATCGTCGTTTTGATCAACGGCAGCCCCGTCGAGCTCCACTCCTGGATCAACCGGGTTCCGGCCGTTGTCGAAGCCTGGTATCCCGGAATGGAAGGCGGCAATGCAATCGCTGAAGTCCTCTTCGGAGACGTGAATCCAAGCGGCAAGCTCCCGGTTACCTTCCCGGTAAAGCTCGAAGACTCGCCCGCCCACGCCAACGGGGACTATCCGGGCAAGAACGGAAAGCTGAAATACGACGAAGGAATCTACGTCGGCTACCGGTATTTCGACACGAAGAAAGTAAAGCCCGAGTTTCCATTCGGATTCGGGCTGTCTTACACGACTTTCAAGTTTCAGAATGTAAGGGTCGAACCGTTGGCTCAAGCCCACCAGGCAAGGTTCCTGGCAACGGCAGAAGTAACAAACACCGGTTCGAGATCTGGCGCAGAGGTTGTCGAGCTCTATGTTCATGAACCAAATCCGGCTATCGACCGACCTGAGAAGGAGTTGAAAGGGTATCAGAAGGTTTTTCTGAAGCCCGGAGAAAGCGAAACGGTGCAGATTGCACTCGATGAATCATCGTTCATGTACTTCAACCCTTCGACGATGCAGTGGATGATGGACACCGGTCCGTTTGAAGTCGATTTTGGCACCTCGTCGCGGAACATCTTTCATCGAAAAACAATCCAGATTCAGGCGCACAACCGGATAATCATCCGACAACAAGCGCGTACTACTAAGTGAATGCGCCGACGTCGGTGTGTGGGAGTAAAACAATGAATACATTTGATACAGATGGAGAAGTAGACGGTTTTTCGGACGTCACGGCTGAGGGTTCAGAAGCAGAAGTAGATAGCCCAGATCCAGGTTCCGATCCAAGCGCTCCAAAGCCGCTGAGTCCCGAAGAGTACGCCAAAGCACAAAAGGAAGCCCGAGAAGAAGACTGACGATCTTGCGGGAGAGGCGGTGAAGTGACAGAAGACGCTGGTGCATCCGATCTCCGAAGTTTGTCTTGGATAGGAGCGGGATTGGATGCACTGGCACGTGCGTCCCGAACCTCTGGACGCACGCGCCAAGGCCAGTGACATCGAATTTGCCGTCGTCGGAGCATTCCAGCTTGGCATGAGGGCTCGAAATTAATGGCATCCAAGTTTTTGGTTCGGGAGCCTGTGTGGCTCGATCGAGGACGTGCAACGGATGCTCCCTCGGCCTTGTCCGGAACCTTCCCTTTACCCAAATCTCTCGCCGATAAGTGGATTGCTAAGCAATCCGACGCCGGAGGCGTCTGTGGAAAATAGCCAGGGTGTCGCAGACCCCTGGTAGAAGGCACGGTCCGTGTCCGACTCTGGAGGAGTCGCGGAGATTCGAAGCTGTACAGTTTTGAACCTCTGGCACCCCTCCAGGGTAATGGCATCCAGGGTGGGTCATCGCCACAACCATTATTACTAGGGATCAAAAGTATCCGCGGCGACCTTTTCCACAAGCAGGTGCCTGACGCTAGGCCCGTCGGGCCATAGGACTAGGCTTAGGTGGTTCTTGCCATCACCGGATAACTCTCGCTTTATCTTGTCGACGTCGGCTCTGACTCCTCGCTGTTTAACCTCGAACACGTGGCCGTCGAGATCTCGAAGAGCTTTTCGAGTTGCCTTGACATCACCCTTTCCTGCGTACAGGACGCGATACGAGCGCAGCCATGGAGTGGACACGAACTGCTCCCCGGTCAGATACCCGTTCGAGTCACCCAAGGCGCTTAGGCCGAACGTTGCACAAAGGGTCCCCGTACAATGAGCCCGAATCGCCGCCGGGTCCGTGTCGAAAAAAAACTCCGACGGCTCGGCCAAAACCGGTGGCGGGTCCGAATTCTCCATCAACTCGTCTGATTCGAGATGAACGGCAAAGCGCCCAGGCACTGCTTCCTTGCCAGAGACTATCAGCACCTCCCGGCACTCTCCCCCAAAAGAAACAAACTCCATTCGCGGTCCAAGGGCCTCAAGGAACGAATCCGGTAGAAGCGGGCTGAGCTTCATCGCTCCAAGCCGAAGGTCACGATAGCGATCGGAAATCTCCTGCGGATTGGGGGCGAATTCGGTGGGATCAAGCGTTCTACGTCCCTCGATTCTTCGAGCCGGATCGGCAAACGCGTACTCAAATAGCCAGTCGCCTTCGAGACAATCTGCGGTACGGATGTCTGATGAGAGCCCGTGAACGCCTAGATTGTGCTCCGCCAACTCGACCCTTGCCGCATCCAATTCGAACCCAAGCGTCGGCCCACGTCGAGCCAGAGCGATTAAGTCGGCGCCAATGCCTACGGTCAAGTCCGCAACAAGCTGCCCGGTTGGAAACAGTCCAGCGTGATAGGCCGCCACCGCTTCGTGAGTTGCCTGTTCAAGGGCTTCGCGAAGGAACAACATCCGATCTGCGAGTTCGAATTTGGCACGCGCCCGTCTTCGAAGCTCCCATTGCCCGAACGCCCAAGCTGCCGCATCATCGCTGGTCTGCTTTGCAACCCTTGCGACCGCCGAGGCGGACACATCCAGCCCAAAGCTCAGCTCTAAAGCCCGCGCTCGCATTGCATCCACGGATTCAAGTATGAGGCCCCACGCCTCACAAGAATATAGCTTTGAAGCGTTGCAGCGTTCGAAGGCTGCTACGAGGACTCGAAATTAGATTCAGTCTTCAATGCTGACTCTGCCCTGAGTGGTCCGAATAACCGACTGAAAAGAGCCCCAACGAGGAGACATCTGCCAGCCCCGGGTTTCAACCCTGGGACGGGATTCGGCTGCCAAACCTCGTCCCTGAAGGGGACGCATCAACGGCCCTGCGGATCAGATGCGGGTCGCATATCGCCAACTTCTCGCTTGCCACACGGCCCTTGATGCCGCCCCTTCAGGGCAGATTCCGCCCCCTTGGGGCTACTCCTGGAAGGGGTCTCGCCATTTTTTCGACCCTGGCCGCAGCATCGTCCGCGGGCTAGAGGTCCCAAGGTGTCGGCAGATTCTGATAGCTAGCTGTACTCCGCGCGAAGCGAGTCAACTGAGCCGATGGGCCCTAAAATGGCCGACGGTATACTTAGCTTATCTTCGGAGGGGCTCACTGAGAAGCGGCCTTTCCTCGTTGGAGAAAAGTTTAAGGCATTCGACGCCGTAACTTGCACTCTGGATTTTAGCTATGAGCAATATTTTGGATCAGAACATCGGCGCGGCACGTAAGACTTGGCGGGAAAAGGTTGGTCTAGCGGAGATGCTAAAGGGCGGCGTAATTATGGACGTCGTCAATGTCGACCAAGCGCGAATTGCAGAAGACGCAGGCGCAGTCGCGGTCATGGCACTGGAGCGGGTACCCGCCGACATTCGCCGAGACGGTGGAGTGTCGCGGATGAGCGATCCGGAAATGATCATCGGGATCAAAGCCGCGGTCACAATTCCCGTCATGGCCAAGTGCCGAATCGGTCACTTCGTGGAAGCGGAAATTCTACAGGCCCTTGAAGTCGACTTCGTCGACGAAAGCGAAGTTTTGACGCCCGCAGACGAAGAAAACCACGTTGACAAGCACGCTTTCACAATTCCGTTTGTCTGCGGCGCACGTAATTTAGGCGAAGCCCTCCGCCGATGCGCAGAAGGCGCAGCGATGATTCGAACCAAGGGTGAGGCGGGCACGGGTGACGTCGTTGAAGCGGTTCGACATATGCGAACAATCATGCGAGAGATCCGCGAGGTCGAAAACGCGCGCGACGACGAGCTTTTCGTACTCGCAAAGCGACATCAAGCCAGTATCGATTTGATTCGCGAAGTCAAGCAACTGGGCAAGCTCCCAGTTCCGAACTTCTCGGCCGGCGGAATTGCCACCCCGGCAGATGCCGCGATGATGATGAAGCTAGGCGCCGAAACCGTATTCGTGGGCTCAGGAATCTTCAAATCAGGCGACCCACAAAAGCGAGCTAAGGCGATCGTCGAAGCCGTTTTATTCCACAAGGACGCCAAGAAACTCGCCGAAATCAGCGCGGGTCTCGGAGAACCAATGGTCGGAATCAATGTCGGTTCGCTCAGCGAGAAAGAGTTGATGGCCGGACGGGGGTGGTGAGATTTGGGTAAGGGTAGGGGGGCGTGAGGCGAGGGTAGAGGGTCGGATCGGAACGAACGATAGTTGCAGAAGTCCTCATATCAGTCCTATCTGTCCTATTTGTCCTATGCGTCCTATCCTAACCATCAATTGTCCTCGGACGCGGTAACGCTCCAACGCTCAACGCTTCGCTTTCGGATCCACCGATAATTTTGGGTATTCGAACGAAATGTCTAGTGTGTTATCAGAGCCCGTTCCGCGTGCGTAGGGGCGGCCACCGTCGTCCTTTTGGTCGACGTCTAGACTGTAAATTACGAATCCGTTCTTTGTTCGACGGTAGATTAACGGCTTATCGGAGAATGGATCGATGCCTTCCGGCCCCGACTTTACCCACGTGATAGGGAATGCGCCAGTTTTGAGCGCTTGATCAAGGATATCGACCCCGGCGGCAAACACTCGCCGCCTAGCGATACACCTAGCCCATCCATCCAGGTCTCGTGAGTCGAATGTGAAGGTGGATAAAAGATGGCCCAAATCCTCAACTCCCCTAACGAGACCCTCCGGATCGGTGGAGGAACCTTCATCGTTCGGCATGGCTCTAAGCGCCTTTCGGGCGACCAAATACTCTGTAGCATCCTTGGGAAAGAGGTTGTAAGCCGCCCGCGTTGATTTCACGAGGTTCGCGTCATTTAGGTCTGCGACCGATTTGAACCTGAGCAAATAAGTCGCCGGTCCGCCTATGAGTGTATCGGAGCTGCTAGTCGAGTGCATTTCATTCCAATAAGGCGCTTGATGATAGAAAATGCGGTCCATCACCAAGTCGGTCCCCAAGGTAGCTCGTAGATCTGGAATTGATCCCAACGCCGCCAAGACCCGTCTGGAAGTCTGAATGTAGCGGCGATCTTTAGGAGCACGTCTCAACAGGCTTTCCAATTCTGCCAAGGCGCTTGACTCGGTTCGAATTCGAAGATAAAACGAGTAGTTCGTGGTTTGCTCAGAAAGCAGTCGTGACAAGTTGGCCGACGCGAGGAGCCACTCACCTGCATCTATGAATCTACCGTCTGCAATCCCGATATGGGCCTGTTTGAGCAGACATCGGTTCAGCCTCCGAACGGCTTCGAATTCGGGAAACGCCATCTCACGCCCCGTGTTCCAATCCCACCGCAGATCGAAGTGAGGTCGATGACTCACTTCATCGATAACTTTCAAGATCGGTTCCAATTGCTTGAGCGCTATCCGAATCTGGTCGTCCGATGGCTTTTTTTCATGAGAGTCAGTGACTACACCCAGCGGATTATCCGGAAGCTTTTTCGCGGCATCAAAAGCGTTGAGGATGGCATAGGCCGCGTTTTGGTCGACTGGAACCGGTGGCCGCTGTAAATCCTCAGGCTCAACCGCCAAGCCCTCTTGCCGAGCGAGCCGCAATTGGTTCTCAAGCTCCGCAGAGGCTCCGTCTAAGCCGAGTTTGTGCACGGCAACGGCGAGCGCCAACGAGATCACCATCACGATTCCGATCAGCCAAAACAAGAGCTTTTTCTTCTTCAATACGAAACCTCAATCGCCCTCGAACGCTCCAACTCTTTAACGCTTCGTCGTAGGGTCCACCGACAGCGTCGGGTACTCGAACGAGATGTCCTGCCTGGTTCCTGAGCCGCTTGTCTGACGATACGAACGCCCACCGTCGTCCTTACGATCCTCATCGAAGCTGTACACGACAAATCCGTCTCTCGTTCGATGATAGGTCAGAGGCTTGTCCGTAAACGGATCGATGCCGTCAGGTCCCGCTTTCGCCCAACCCGCCGGAAACGCCCCGGTGCGGGACTTCTGCATGAGAATGTCGATCCCAGCCAAAAAAACTCGCCTCCGAGCAACGCACTGCGCATACGCGTCAAGCGAACCCCGGCCGAATTTGAATTCTGGCAGGAGATGCTCCATGCGGTAGACCGCAAGATCGGCGATCGGCCGCGGTGGTTCAGGATCGAAATTATCAGGCATGCCCTTGACGCTACGCATCGCCTTCGACAGGTCCGTGCCGTCTCGGGGAAGGTCCGCGTAGATCCTTCGCGTTTCGGCGACTAAATTTGCCTCGTTGCGGTCTGATAGCGACTTAAGCTTTAGGAGCTGAGCCGCAACGGCAAAATTGCTATCAACGTGGATCGTCGAACGACTTTCATGCCAGTTCGGAAGCACGTGCAAGAAGATACGCTCCATGACCAGTTCATGTCCGAGAGCGGCCCGAATATCGGGGAGCGGTCCAAGGGCAGTTACGACGAGTTCTGCAGCCTGAAGCATTTGGGCGTCACCCGGGAAGCGCCTAATAAGGTCTTCAGCTTCGTTCAGAACTCCACGCTCGATGTTGATGCGGGCCAGATAGCAGTAAACCGTAGTTTCCTCTGCCAGCAAGCGATCCAAACGGGCGGCCGCGATAATCGACCGAATGGCTCCTTCTCGTTGGCCATCCAAGCCCTCGAAATGGGCACGTTGCCTCAGGCAGCGGTCCAGTTTCGTAACGTCATCGATCACGTCCGCTTCTTGACGTTGCAGATCGTAGCCCTTGTTCCAGTCCCAATTCAGATGGAAACGGGGTCGCTGGACACTGGTTACGACTGTGTCTAGCGTTGGCTGCAATGCGTTTAGGGATTTGCGGATCCGATCATCGTGTACCTTCGTAGAATTAAAGTCGGCGACGATTTTCAGCGGGTTCCCAGGAAGTAATTTTGCGGCGCTAAAAGCTTCGAGCAGCCCATGTGCCGCATTTTGGTCGTCAGGCACGGGCGATCGCGCCAAATCCGCGGGCTCAACTGCAAGACCCTCTCGACGAGCGAGGCGCAACTGCTCATCGAGCGCGGAAGCAGCTCCCGTTAGGCCGAGCATGCGCACGACGACGATTCCAGCCACAGCAAAAGCCAGGACTGTTCCCGTCAACCAAAACGCAAGCCGCTTTCTTTTCCTCATGGTTCGTTTACGGGTACGTGAAGGGAAGGTCGTCGGTTGGCAGTGTCGTCCAGGTCGTGCCGACGGGGTCTCCCGAATCGTCCTTACCGTTCGGTCCAAAGCTGTAGATCATAAATCCGTCGGCATAGGGGACGAAAGCTAACGGCTTGTTTGTAAACGGATCGAGAGCGGTGGTGCCGCTGGAAACCAGTCTGTCCGGACATCTCCCTCGTGTCAGTCGACTGCGAAGAGCGTCGATGGCGCATAAGATGATCCGGCGTTGAGCTTCATATTTTGCCATCACCTCACCGGTTGAGTTCAGCGAATCGAACATGGCCTTGAAGAGGGCGTTTTGCCAGCCCTGATCGCGATTATGCTTTTCCCAAACGAAGTTGAAAGCGCGATTGATGGCCGCGTAATCCGTCGAATCTGCAGGCAGCCGGTTCGCCAATTCGCACCATGTGTGAAGCGCCCGGGCTTCAAACGTCTTTCTGACGACATTGTATGACGACAATCGAACCGAAAGCGGTGGGTCGTAAGGGTTCGAGGGATCGTTGCTATATCCTTCTAGCAATTGGCGAAATTCTAAACTCGATAGCCTCTCGGCGGCTGCCCTCAGAAATACAATCTCGCCTCCGAGTATGTGCCGAATGTCGTTGGGTGGGCCAAGATCTTCCACAACCTGCCGGCATGCGTCAAGCACGGGCTTGCGATCGCCGAACTTGTCGAGGATCTCCCCAAGCTGCTTCCAGACACTGGATTCAATCCTCCCCGCTACGCAGAGCGCAAGGATCAAAGGCTCTTTCATGATGTGGGCAGCTGATTTTGCAAGAATGTCGAGCGACTTCAGCGACTCCAATGGCGCTCCGTCCTCCGAATCGAACTTGGCTTCCAACAGGAGAGCGCGGCTCGTCATCGAAGCATTTGCGCAGTCGGGTAGAAGCATCATGGGTCCCAAATCCCACTTTCGCTTGAAATCGAAACCGGGCAATTCGCCAGCTTGTCGGAGTTCGTTTTTAACCGGGCGAAAATCTCTTAACGCACCTCTCGCCGCAGCCTCATCCGAAGATGTCAACTTGCCGCCCGAAGAAATGGCTCGAAAAGCACTAATAAAAACGCCTCGATCGGCTGGCGGCATTGCGCGAAAGCGGGAATAAGCCTTGTCATACGCAAGCGCTGCGTTTTCAGAGTCTGAAATTGAGGTAGGTCGATGCAGCTCCGAGCTCGTCGTTGCGATACCGTCAATTCGCAGTCTCTGCAGGTCGATACTGATCTGCCGCGATGCCTGCCCCATATCCGACAAGAACCAAATACCGGATATCAAACCACACGCCGTCGCCGCGCAGAGCAACATCGGAAGAAACCGACCTCCAAGAACTGCGTGTTTAGAGCGTGACATCTCTACAAGGCGAGACAGTTTCAATTGCCAATTCCGTTCGATCTTTTATCCAGAAGGGATTTCGATCTGAATATGGACCTGACAAGAATGGTAGTCTACGCACTTCATGAAACGTGGTTACTTGATCCTATCTATGGTGGCAGCGGGTGCATTGTCGTTCGCGACGTACCGGGCAATGCGGCGTGAAGAGGTTGTTCACCCCGGTAAGACCTTGCTTTTCAATGGGTGGGGAATTTCTCCAGTCGGAGAGCAAATTCAGATCGGCGATATGCCGTTAAAGATCGTATTTTCGCCAGATCGAAAGCAACTCGTGACAAGTACCCTTGGATTTGCCGGGGTCCACTTGACGACTCTCGATGCCGCAACGCATCAAGTCATCCAGTCGATCGATCTCGACAAGGTCTGGAACGGGCTCGCGTTTAGCCCGGATGGAAAGACGCTCTATGTAGCAGGTGGGAACTCTGGAAAACTCCTAACCTTTGACTACGATGCCGGGAAACTGATCAAAAGCAAGGAGATCAAGGGGCCCGAGTGGGCATATATCTCGGGCATCGCGGTCAGCCAGGACACGGGAAACATTTACGCCTGCAACGAGTCGTTTAACCAACTCTACATCCTTGAACCTGGCACCCTAAAACTACTCGGCGTTGTGAACACAGGCAGCAACCCTCACTCATGCTGCTTCGGTGAAGATCGACGATACCTTTACGTCAGCAATTGGGGCAGCAATTCGGTCGTCGTATTCGATACCAAATCAAACGCACCCGTGCGTACGATTCGCGTGGGAGTTCGGCCCAACGACATGGCGCTCGCGCCGGATGGACGTCTATTCGTGACGTGTGCGGGCGACAACACGGTTCACGTCATCCAAACCCGAACTCTGGAAAGCGGACCCGGAGCGCCGACCCGGGCTGCCCGGCCGCCCGAAGGTGTCCGGGAAGTTTTAAACTCCGCCGTCGAGCCTACCGAACTGGAAGGCAGTTCGCCGGACGGGGTTGCGGTATCGCCTGACGGCACGACCCTGTACGTTGCAAATGCTGACAACAACGACGTGATGGTTGCAGACATCTCAGACCCCAAAGAGACTCACATCCGAGGCTTCGTTCCAACCGGATGGTATCCAACTTCTGTGGTGGCGACCGATTCGGAACTTTACATCACAGTTGGAAAGGGGCTTCAATCCCGAGCCAATTACCCCGCCAAAGCCAAGAATCCCGACAAGGGGCGGCAGGATCAGGCATATGATTACACCGGAAACTGCTTTGAGGGCTATGTCTCAACCGTTGCGGTCGGACGAACTGCGCCACTTGCCAAATGGACTGCGCAAGTTCGAGAGAACACCCGCTTCCGCATCGGCAACGTCCTGAAGACCGCTGCCAAATCGGATTCGGTCGTGCCGGACACGGTCGGAAAAGGCTCACCGATCGATCACGTACTGTACGTGATCATGGAGAACCGAACATACGATCAAGTGTTCGGCGACATGAAGGAAGGAAATGGCGAGCCTTATCTCTGCATGTACGGTGAAAAGGTCACTCCCAACCGGCACAAGCTAGCGCGGGAATACACGCTGCTCGATAACCTGTACTGCAACGGCGAGGTCAGTTTCGATGGCCACAGCTGGTGCGATGCGGCGATCGCAACCGATGAGATGCAGAAACAGTGGACGTCCGGGTACTCCGACCATGGTGACATCATCAACGGCGATGAGTTGCAAGTACCCACTGCGGGCTATTTGTGGGACACGGCACGCCGCCACGGGTTATCGGTTAAGACGTACGGGGAAGGGGACACAGACTATCTGGGCGGGCACGCGGTTCCGGTCGATTCAAGAGGCACCTGGGCAGAAGGAAGGGACATGAACCGAATCGACGGCTGGATCAAAGATTTGCATGACGCCGACGCAAGCGGCAAATTGGCGAATTTTATGATCATGTCGCTCGGCGAGGACCACACAAGCGGTACCACGCCCGGCGCCTTCACGCCGGAGGCTTCGGTTGCGAGCAACGACCAAGCGATCGGAAAGATTATTGCGGCCGCGAGCCGAAGCAAATACTGGAAATCGATGGCGATCTTCTTTGTCGAAGACGATGCGCAAAATGGTCCAGACCACGTCGACGCGCACCGAACGTTTGGCTTGGTCGTCAGTCCGTGGGTAAAGCGCCACACGGTCAACCACGCGATGTATAGCCAGACAAGCATAATTCGCACGATTGAGTTGCTGCTCGGGTTGCCTCCAATGACCCAGTACGACGCGGCGGCAACACCGATGTTTGACGTATTCGGACGCTCGCCGAAGCTTTCCCCTTACGATCCTGTCGCGGCAATGATCGACGTGAACGCCAAGAACACTGCCAAATCGCCGGGCGCAAAGGAATCGCTCGCAATGGACTTTAGCGAATACGACCGCGCGCCTGCGGACAAGTTGAATCAAATCCTTTGGGCCGCAGCGAAAGGGCCGCAGGATCCTTACCCAGCGACACGAAGATCTTACGTGAGATAAGGCGATGCGCGGAATTGTTTGTGGCTTGGGGCAAGTGGGTTATCGGGTAACCATGCTTGCCTTACAAGCCGGCCATCAAGTTACCGTGGTAGCTCAGGAAGCCCGACCCGAATGGAAGCGAGAAGTAACGGCAGCGGGAGCAGTGTTTCACTTTGGAGACGCACGCGACGAAAAGTTTCTTGCATCCGCGGGCCTGGATGCAGCCGACTGGCTCATCGGGGCAACCGCTCACGATCTCACAAACATTGAAATCGCTCTCGATGCTAAGCGTCTTAAACCGGGGATTAGAACCGTTGCCCGAGTTTTCGACCAGAATTTAGCGCCACGCTTGGAATCTACCTTCGGGATAGACCGAGTCCTGACGATGTCCCGGCTCTCGGCGCCGGCCTTCGTTTCAGCGGCATTTGGAGATCACCTAGTAACTTCGTTTGATTGGATCGACCAGAGATACGGCGTCGCCCGAATTGGAATCACACCAAACCATCCATTTATCGGTCGCACTCTTGCCGAAATCGAACGAGATACTGGACTTTCACCGTTGATGCTAGTGCAACTCGACGGTATTCCCAAGATACCGCCCGACCGGGGCCACACGGTCAAACCAGGTGAGACACTAAAGCTTGTAGGTAACGAAATTGCAATCCAAGCTTTAGGCGGGATACCGGAACAATCCGAAGATGGACCGATGGAATATCGGTCCTCGCGAACGCATACGCGGCCTTTGCGGAACCTTTGGAGAAACGCACCACGGGATTTAAGGTCGTTACTCCTTGGGCTCGTGTGCCTAATTCTGTTAAGCACCGCCGTTTTCAAATTCGGCCTTGACCTTACGCCGATAGACGCTTTCTATTTCGTAGTATCGACCGTAACTACCACCGGTTACGGAGACATATCCCCAAGGGACGCGTCCGCTTGGCTGAAACTCTACACCTGCTTTGTAATGTTGCTTGGCTCCGCAACCGTTGCCACCCTCTATTCGATCATCACGGACGCGCTTGTCAGGTCTAGGATTCGGGAACTGACGGTTGGACAGCCGGTTCCGACGAAAGGGCATGTGATCGTCGTGGGGCTCGGAAATGTCGGTTTTCGAGTTTGTGAGGAGTTGCTCAGACAAGGGATTGAACCCGTTGGGCTTGACATCGATCCCGACGCTAAATTTGCCGCAACGTTGCGAGTCCAAATACCTGTGATCAATGGCGATGCTCGCGAAGCAGAAGTTCTGGAACAGGCAAACTTCGCGACGTCCACCGCGATCATCGTGGCCACCAACGACGACGCCGTGAACTTGAGCGTCGGCCTCCTCGCAAGAGAAGAACCCGGCAACCAGCGCGTCGTGCTGCGCATGTTCGACGATCGGTTCGCAGGAAAAGTACAGTCGGCGGTTGCCTTCGACGGCACTTTCAGTGCCTCTAGCATTGCCGCGCCGACTTTCTTTGGGAGTGCGGCGTATCCAAATTCCGTCGCATCCTTTATCATTCGGGGGCTATTTGTCACCCTCGTCGCACGCCGCGCCTCCGAAATGGAAGCTGCGCAGAATCGAGGTGAATTAGTCGTTATCCGAAGTTCCGATGGAGCGGCCCTAACCGCGATCGTCCAAACCCTCAATCCAACTCCGAACGGCGTTTAGCGATACTGATGCCGAGCGCGCACGGTGCCGCGAAACGCATATCGGTAGGCGAACCTGCACTGCGCGATGGAGCGCGGACGCCCTTCGTCCGCACAAGGGCCGGGGACGCCTTCATCCGCCTTTGGAGATTTCGAATCACGCTTGATCGACGGAGCGGCGCAGTGGATGTGGCTAGCATCGATCCTCGATATCGATCGGGCCTCGCTCCCAGATCGTCCCGAGAATCGGGACGCGACCCTTGTGCGGACCAAGGGGTCTAATGCCGTCCAGTTTTTGGTTCGGGAGCCTTTCTGGTTTGTACGAGGACTAGCAATCGCGCTCCCTCTCCCTTTTCCGAAAGGGAGAGGGCGGGGTGGGATCAAAAGCAATCGCCAAAAGTCCAATTCATATGAAGTCGAAGACCTCGTCAAAGCGAAGTGAACGTAGCTCGCTCCGCTCGTAATGGACTTTTGGCGATGACTGCACCATCTCACCCTACCCTCTCCCTCGCGGACGAAGGAGAGGGGCGCCGTTCCATATGCTCAGGACTAAGTGCAGGGCTGCGACGCCAAAAACTGGATGGCATTGGACGCCGCGTCCGCGCTCCATCGGCTGTAGCTCGTGAACAAGGTGACCTTCTATGCGGTGGAGTTCTAGGACACGACCGCGAATCGCCTCAGCAGGCCTTCAGGTTGGCTCGATTGGCTGCGGCATGCGCCAACACTCCGTCATCCAAGGCTGTTTGCTCTTCTGCAACCCCACTCGCTACCGGATCGATTGTTACGATTGCGTTTTTGAACGCTGGCGTCTTAGATCGCGGATCGGACTTGCGGGGGACTAGGACATTGGCTTCCGGATAGTACATCAGCGCACATCCTGGCGCAATAGCGAACTCACGGACAAGAATATTCGGCATCGTCCCAACTTCGTTTCTTACCGTGACTCGCTGATCGACCGCCAATCCGAACTTGGCAATGTCGCCCGCATTCATGAGAATCACGTCGCGCCGCTCTTGTCCCCGATAGATGTCCTTCTCTTCGTATACCACCGTGTTGAACTGACCTTCCGAGCGAACAGTCATCAGTCGGAGCTGTTTTTCGCCTAAAGGAGGCAATTCAGGAATGGGGTGCGCATTAAATGACGCCTTGCCTGAAGCCGTCTTGAATTTTGGTTCATTGAGAATACGTCCAGGGATTTGGAATTCTTCTTTCGTGTCCCCAATAGTTGCCAGCTTCTCCAACCCAGGCACGACCCTTGCGATCAGCTTCCGGATCTCGTCGTGGTCGCGTAGATTTTGCCAATCGATAGGCCCCTCCGAACCTAAGCACTCATGGGCGATTTCAGATAGAATGTCGACTTCGCTTCGGGGACCTCCATGCCGCCGGGGCCCGCCGCCGCTCAGGCGCACATAGCTGAACATCGACTCCTGAGTCGTTGTCTGCGACTCTTCGTCACGGGCAAGTACCGGCAGGATCAAGGTGGATTTGCCGAGTCCATGAACGTGCCCCGTATTCAGCGTCGTGTTGAGATAGATGACAGTTCCGATCTGACCCAGCGACCGCGAGGCGAATTTAGCGTCCGGGTTCGCGCCGAAAAGATTTCCACCAAGGCACAGGCAGAAGTCCATCTCGCCTCGCTCAGACGCCTCCATAGCTGCCATCGTGTCATATCCCTTCCAAGTAGGCGCGCAAAGCCCTTCTTTTTCCAGACCGTCAAGCACGGCTTTGCCGAGAGCAGGCGATACGCCGATCGAACCCATGCCTTGCACATTGCTGTGCCCTCGAATAGGAAGGATACCAGCGCCATGCTTGCCGATCATTCCGCGAAGCAGGGCCAGATTCACGATCCATTGGACGTTTTGGACACCATGCTCGTGATGAGTGATGCCCATGGTCCAACTAAAAATTGTCTTCTCGGAAGCTGCATAATCAGCCGCCACCGCTTCGATCTCCGCTCGTGAAACTCCGCTGGACGATGCGATCTGGTCCCAAGAAAGACCCGTGACCAAGTCGATGACGTCATCGAAGTTTTCGGTCGATGCTTCAATGAACGCGCTGTCGACTTTGCCGTGCTCTATGATCCACTTGGCGATTCCAGCCATGAGAGCAATGTCCCCCCCGATGGTTGTTTGAAGGTAGGGTGAGGCGATTTCGGTCCCAAAGAGCATGCTACGCGTACTCGAAGGAACTTTGAAGTTCACAAGCCCGGTCTCTTTGACCGGATTGATCACCACGACTTTTCCGCCTCGTCGGCGAAGTTTCATGAGCATCGTCATTAATCGCGGATGATTCGAGGCAGGATTGCCGCCAATCAGGAATAACATGTCGCAGTTTGCAAGGTCGTCGAGCGCGAGCGTTGCCGTACTCGTGCCGATCGCTCCTGACAGTCCAACCCCGCTCGCCTGATGACAGTAGTAGGAGCAGTTGCTCACATGGTTTGTACCGAGCGCCCGCCCGAAGAGCTGCAGCATAAAACCAGCTTCGTTGGAGCTTCGTCCACTCGCGTAGAAGAAGGTTCTCTCCGGAGTCGTGGTTTTAATCGCAGAAGACGCTCGATTGAGCGCCTCATCCCAGCCGATCACTCGGTAGTGAGTGTCGTCGGGACCTGCGTACAGTGGGTCGACGATTCGGCCCATCATCTCGAGTTCACGCGGTGAGAATCGAGTTAACTCGGCCCTGGAGTAAGTCTCGAAGAATTCGGGTTGAATCCGCCCCTGCATATCGGAGGCCATCGCCTGAACCGACTTCTTACATACCTCGGGAAAATGACCAGCCTCGTTCGTCATGCCGCCAAGCTGGCCGCCCATTCCGAATGCGCAGGTTTTGCATGCGTTCCGGGCGGTCATGGCCCGCCAAAAGTTGGTGGGGCCGAATTCCCCGGCTTTCATCAAGGTATATCGGATGGCCTGCCACCCACCACCGCTCTTAGGCGTTCTCATGGATCCCTACCATTATTTTGTGCTCTTTAGCCTTGCGTATGTTATACGACGGCGTTGCTCGTCGATGCAATTGCGTATGATCCCCTAATGCCTACGTGTGCGCTGATCGTTGCGCTCCTTCTCGTGAATCCGTTGGATTTTTTCGGTGGTGGCGCCAAAGTTGCCCCGTTGTTACTGGCGAACCAGAATTCAACTCCACGGCGTCAAGACGACGGCGAAGTTACACTCGACCGCCTTTTCGGAGGCGAATTTTCCGAGTCTGGTTTCGAGCCGGCGGGCGACTGGCTCCCAGACGGCAAGAGCTTGGTCTCTGTCGAAGGGGAGTCCGACATAGTCAAAGTCAATTCGATAACCGGAAAACAGAAAATTATTGTCCGGGGCACCAAACTGATCCCCCCAGGCGCCTCAAGACCGATCAGTATTGAGCGGTTTTCACTATCCGACGACGGGAAGCAGGTTCTCATCTTCACGAACTCGGTCAAGGTTTGGAGACAGAACACGAAAGGTGACTACTGGGTCTACGACATTGAAGAGGACAAGCTGAGGCAACTCGGAGATCGAACCAAGCCATCCAGCCTGATGTTCGCAAAGCTGTCGCCCGATGGAACGAAGGCGGGATACGTCTACGAAAACAATCTGTACGTACAGGATCTCGACTCAAATAAGCCGGAGCAACTTACAAAAGACGGCAGCAAAACCCTCATCAACGGCACGTTCGACTGGGTTTATGAGGAAGAATTGGATTTGCGCGATGGCTGGCGCTGGAGCCCAGACAGCGAGAAAATCGCCTATTGGCAATTAGATTCGAGCATGGAGCCGATCTATACATTGATCGACGACACAGACTCTACGTACCCATCCGTGAAGCGCTTTCCCTATCCGAAGACCGGAGAGGCAAACCCCACCGTGCGCATCGGTATCGTTTCAACCGACGGGGGAAAAACCCAGTGGATCAACGACAAAGCCGATTCGAAGTCCGGCTATATCGCGCGAATGGATTGGGCAGATAGTTCAGACGAGATCATCTATCAAAAGCTGAACCGTAAGCAGAATAAAGACGAATACAGAATCGCAAACTCCGAAACCGGTGAATCGAGGCTCGTCTATGCTGACGCCGACGACGCTTGGGTGGACATTTTAGATACCGCGCCGGACGGCGTTAAGTGGATCGACGGCGGAAAACGCTTTGTCATATTCAGTGAGCACGAAGGGTGGCGGCACATGTACTCGATTTCCAGAGATGGAACAGAGGTTCGCGATCTGACGCCCGGGAATTTCGACGTCAAAGACCTGTCGGGAATCGATACCGAACACGGACTGATCTACTTTTCCGCTTCGCCAGGGGACTCGACCCAAGCATATTTGTTCTCAACCGACATCGATAAACCCAAGGTGAAGCGCCTTACTCCGCCCTCTGCGGTCGGAACGAACGAATATCGACTCTCCCCGAACGGAACAGTCGCGGTTCACACCCACTCGAGTTTTAGCGTTCCGTCAGAACGAGAGTTGGTAAGTTTGCCGGACCATCACGTGCTGCGGATCTTTGGGGACAATGCGCTCCTCAAGTCTAAATTGAAAAAGCTCAAGCTTGGTGTTGCGAAGCTTATCAAGCTCCAAGCCGCCGATGGAGAATCGATGGACGCAAGTATTATCTTTCCTCCAGATTTCGACGCAAAGAAGCGCTACCCTCTCTTTTTTGAAGTCTATGGCGAACCTGCCGGGACGACCGTGCATGACCAGTGGGAGGGCTTCGGTTACCTTTTTCATCAAATGCTGGCTGAAATGGGTTACATCGTGGCCAGCGTCGATAACAGAGGAACGCCGACGCTCAAGGGTCGCAAATGGCGCAAGTCGGTTTACAAGAAAATCGGAATCATTGCTTCGCAGGACCAAGCGGCGGCGGCTAAGCAACTCTCCGACCTACCCTTTGTCGATTCGACGCGAATCGGCATCTGGGGTTGGAGCGGAGGCGGTTCGATGACTCTGAATATGCTTTTCCGATACCCAGACATCTATTCGCTGGGGATGTCGGTCGCACCGGTTCCCGACGCCCGTCTGTACGATACGATCTACCAGGAACGCTACATGGGCACCCCCCAAGAAGACCCTGTCGCCTATCGCGAATGCTCTCCGATTACGTTTGCCAAACAGCTTAAAGGCAACCTACTTATAGTTCACGGCTCTGGGGACGATAACGTCCACTACCAAGGAACAGAGCGGTTGATTAACGAGTTGGTAGCCGACGAGAAGCCTTTCCAGCTCATGGTGTATCCCAACCGAACCCACAGCATCAGCGAAGGCCCCGGCACCACTCGGCACCTCTACGACCTGCTGGTCCGATTCCTAACCACCAACATGCCGCCTGGAGGGAGGTAGCTACGCATTCAAGGTAGCTTCATCCCTACTTTAGCAAGTGCATCCTTTATCGCTCCGTCTTGCCCGCCGCCTACGATATAGGCCACCAGATTCCCTTTCGCGTCGATCACGATCGTCACTGGAATAACATCGATCTGATACGCCCTTCCCATTTCGTGAGAGCTATCTACATAGGTTGGAAGGGTGTATTTCTTCTCTCGAATGAGGCTCTTGACTCCCTTTAGGTCCTGGTCACAAATCGTCATCACCTTTAACCCTTGAGGTGCAGCCCGCTCGAAGAGCGCCTGAGTGTGCGGAAGTCCCTCCAGGCAGGGAGGACACCACGTTGCCCAATAATCGATCAACACGGGATGCCCTCGAAACGACGAGAGCTTAGTCGGCTTCCCATCAAATGTCATGACGGTGAAATCGGGCGCAGGACTGCCGACAGGAACCGGAGCGATCGATCCGCCGACAGCTGGTTGATCGCTGGTCTTCGAGTTTGGAGTTGAAGCGACACTAGTTGCCACCGGGGGCGAACACGACCACAACGCGACAAAAGCAGCGGTCAAGGTCGTCGCACGAACGCAAGATTGAGCTTCCCAAAATGCTAGCCTCACACGGTCATGATACGGCACTGCGGGTGTATCACGATGTCAGATTCTGGAGTACAGTAGCGGCATGAGTTGGGTGCGGAGGTTGAGTTCCGCTGTTCTGATCGCTTTGGGTGTCTACGCGCTTGTGATGGGGGTCTGGTCGACGACCCTGAAATGTCTGGACCTATCAAGTCACGATGTCCAAAGGAATTGGGATGCTTTGGAGCGCTTTGCACCTTCCAACGGCGTTGCTTACGCTCTGATTGCTCTTGCGGCAGCAGCGATCTTAGGGTTAGGCTGGACGCGTACGGCCAGCGGCGCTAACCCTGGAAACCCGACACAGTGATATACCCGCAATACTGCAAGATGCCTTCAGACCGGACCCAGTCGATAATCCAGAGCAAGTTGGGATAACACTATTAGCTTCGGACCTGATGTGATTTTAGTGTCCCGGCTTGTAATTACACAAATCTTTCGCTAGCCAGGGCGGCCTTGGCGGTTCGAGTAGCCTCTTACGAGGAGATCAGGCTATGATTCGTTTAACGTGAAACGTTTACGAATTCTTTCAAAGATGGACATTGGCGCTTCACGATTTTCCCCTTCGCGCGGCTCGTTCCGCACGGGCTTCTTCCTCGGCGGGAAGAGACCGATATTTAATGTCATCGGAGCCTCCGCGAGTCCGATTGCGCGGAGACGCCGCGTGAAGTGTCCTCCTGCTTTTCGGAATCAGAGCCTTGTGGGTGGCCTTGAGGACCCGCAACGCGGCTCCCTCTCTCTTTTCCGAAAGGGAAAGGGTGGGGTGAGGGATCAAAAGCAATCGTCAAAAGTCCATTTTGAGCGAAGCCGAAGCTCCCGCAGAATAGAAATCCGCAAATCGAATCGATGGGAGCAACACGAAAGCTCTCAGATTCGGAGGGTAGATCGCTCTGCTCATGCTGGACTTTTGGCGATTACTGAAACTCCCTCACCCTTCCCTCTCCCTCGGGGACGAAGGAGAGGGACCCGGTTACGGGTATTCGATTTCATCCGATTGGCTCCCGCTTCCAGAGAATTGACCATTAAACGGGGCATACGCGCTGCTCGGAGAGGTGGATCCGTTGACTGCTAAAGCCGTTATTGGGCTGTCGATTGCGGCAGTGGTGCTTGTTTCTACCGCTTTTCTGGGCGATCAAGTGGTTTCCCGGCAGGCCAGGAAAGACCGGGTTAACGTCATTTACTGGGAGAAGTGGACCGGCGCTGAGGGTCAGGAGATGCGAAAGGTGGTCGACGCGTTCAATAAGTCGCAAGACCGCGTATTTGTCAGCTATCTGAGCATTTCCGGAGTCGATACGAAAACCATGCTTGCTACTGCGGGCGGCAACCCTCCGGATGTGGCCGGAATCTGGGACAACCAGCTTTACGAATTTTCCGATGCCCACGCCTTGACCGATCTCACTCAACTAGCCCACAATGCGGGACTAAACTCCAGCTACTACATTAAAGGCTATTGGGACGTCCTAAACTATCGCGACCACTTATGGGCATTGCCAAGCACGCCCGCATCGATCGCACTGCATGTCCGCCCCGACCTGGTTCCGAGCGAAGTAGCCACGCCAGAAACCTTCCCCAAAACCATAGAAGGACTCGATGCGCTGGTAGACAAGATCTCCAAGAAAAAGCCCAATGGCGACCTCGTCATGGCCGGCTTCCTTCCCTCGAACCCCGGTTGGTGGAACTGGTCTTGGGGTATGTACTTTGGCGGCAAACTCGTTGACGGTGACCGGTTGACCCTCGATTCACCCGAAAACATCCGCGCGTTCAAGTGGATCGGCTCTTACGCAAAGCGATTTGGATCGAAGGAAGTTCAGAACTTCCAGAGCGGATTCGGGGCATTCGCGACTCCTCAAGATCCGTTCATGGAAGGGAAAGTGGCAACCGAGATCAACGGCACTTGGAAGGGGAACTATATCCGGGTTTACCATCCAGAACTGAAGTGGTTTGCGGTGCCATTCCCTTATCCGGCGAATCGACCGGATCTTGAGGGTCACACTCAATTGGCGCAAGACGTGCTAACGATCCCGCGTGGAGCCAAGCACATCAAGGAGGCCTTCGAGTTCATCCGGTTCGTTCAGCGGCAGGATGTGATGGAAGGCTTGTGCTCAGGACACGGCAAGAATTCACCGCTCGAAAAGGTCAGCGATCGATTCTTTACCACGAACGTGAACAAATATATTCGGCTCTTCGACAGATTAGCTCGTTCTCCAAAGGCGTTCGGTCCGCCGCAGATCGGCATTCTCCCTCAGCTTCAAAATGAGATCAGTGTGGCTTTTCAGGAAGTATCGACAGAACAAAAGACGCCCGAACAGGCGCTACATGATGCCCAAGTGAGGGTGACGGCACAATGGCAGACCTACAAGTCGCAGGTGCTGGATCGATGAGCAAAAGGGACGCCCGAGTTGGCCTGTTATTCGCCTCACCCTGGATTCTCGGATTCCTCATCTTCCTCACCTATCCTCTCATCGCATCTCTCATTTATAGCTTTACGAATTTCTCCATTCTGCGACCGCCCAAGCTGATCGGCTTACAGAACTACAACGAGCTGTTCCACGACGAAGTGTTCTACAAGAGCCTTTCGAATACCTTGCTTTACGTGGCAGGCGCGGTTCCGCTAAGCACGGTGGTAGCGATCGCGCTGGCGCTTTTGCTCAACACAAAAGTGAAAGGGATGTCGGTCTATCGGACAATGTTTTTCCTACCAACCCTCGTGCCGATGGTTGCGTTGGGCACATTGTTCTCCTGGGTATTTAACGGAGACTTTGGGCTTCTGAATGAGGCGTTTCACAAGGTCAACGACTCCAGGGCCATGGATCTAATTTCGTCCGCGAGGTCGATTCTGCTCCAAGCCCCGTATCACAAGATCAGTGTTCCACCTCCGAATTGGATGGGCGATCCGGCTTGGACCAAGTGGACTCTTATCTTGATCTCGATTTGGGGCTGCGGACAAGCGATGGTGATCTACCTTGCTGGTCTCCAGGACGTGCCCGTTTCACTGTACGAGGCAGCGGAATTGGACGGCGCCAAGCTGTGGGCCAAAACCATGAAGGTCACCCTTCCTATGATCTCCCCGGTCATCCTGTTTAATGTCGTGATGGCGATTATTGGGTCGCTTCAGATCTTTGCCGTACCCTACGTGATGTTCCCCGGTGGCGCTCCGGCACGCAGCACCTATTTCTACGCGAGTTATCTTTACGACAATGCCTTTCAATATCAGCGGATGGGTTATGCCAGCGCAATGGGTTGGGTGCTGTTTGTCATTACGCTGTCCTTGACCTTGATCGCCCTTAAGCTTTCGGAAAAGCACGTTCACTATGAGAGTAACTAACCCCTTATGAGCAAGTCCTCCTCCGAATTAACCAGGAAAATCTTTGCGCATGTGGCGTTAGTGTTGTTGTCTGTCCTGTTTGTGATGCCACTGCTTTGGATGCTATCGACCGCCGTCAAACCGACGCCGGAGACCATGACCTCCCCGCCCCGCTGGATCCCGTCAGAGTTTCTGTGGGGGAACTTTGGGAAGGCGGTCGCTTACGGGAGCAAGGAGCTGGGCTATATCCCGTTCCTTATCTATGCACGCAATACGATCATCATCACCATCTTGTCGGTCGGAGGAGCTGTGCTCTCCAACGCGATCGTTGCCTACTCGTTTGCAAGGATCAAGTGGCCGGGCCGCGATCTCTTTTTTGGGGTGACGCTCGCGACGATGATGGTCCCGTTCCCAGTCACGATGGTGCCTACATTTGCCCTGTTCAAGTGGCTTGGATGGGTTGGAACATTCAAGCCGCTATGGGTTCCCGCGTTTTTCGCAAGCGCGTTTTCGATTTTCCTGCTGAGGCAGTTCTACCGAACGATCCCCATGGAGCTTAGCGAAGCGGCGAAAATCGATGGCTGCAGCGAGTTTCGCATTTTCACCGACATCATCGCTCCGCTCTCACGGCCCGCGCTCATGGTTGTCGCGCTCTTTACATTCATGGCTTCGTGGAACGATTTCCTTGGGCCACTCATCTACCTCGTTGATCAACAAACGTTCACCCTGTCGCTCGGCCTGCAAGCCTACCAAAGCCAGCATGGAGGCACCGAATGGAACCTCCTGATGGCCGCGTCATGTCTCGTCATCGCCCCCGTTATCATCGTCTTCTTCCTCGCGCAGAAGGTATTCATCCAAGGCATCGCAACTAGCGGGCTCAAGTAGTTGCTTCGAGCTGCGCGACGGGACACGGGACAGGAGGCAAGGGGACGGAATCGAAGTCAAGTAGCTTCGGACTACTTCGGAACCACGTTGTATTCTCCGCTTTTCGGATCGAAGCTGTACTCTCCCGACGTGCCGTTGACCAAGTTGAATTTCAGGAATGCTTGCTGGACCCAGCCAGTCGGCTTGAGGGTATACGAGGTCCACGATTTTGGCAGATGAGTGGCCTCGTGCAGCACCCATTCGTCTCGTCGCATTGGATTGCTCTTGGGGATGACCCAAATTCGGTTCTGCGTCTGCCCGAATCTTATTTGGGAATACTCTTTGGGGTCGAGGTCAAGCGGCCATTTCACGTTTGGCTGGTTCCAGTAAACAACCTGGACCGACTTATTAAGTGCAGCCGGTTCGACCTTCACGCCCTTTTTCAGTGGCGAGGTGATCACGTCCGCGAGCTTTTGGTCGCTCAGGATCGCTTTCTTCATCGCCAGGAAAGCCGCCTGCGGCGAAGCAGCCGGGGCGCGGGACGGGGCAAAAAGTGCAATGCCGACGCAGATGGCCGACAGAGCGGCCGAGGACACAACTATCTTTTTCATGAGTGGATCTCCTAAGTGGAATTTCAGTCGCCGCTGCGTGCGGTTCACGGCAGCGCGGTCGCTTTGAAGCGCGTGGACTCTTTGGGTGAGCGATTCCGGGACCTCGACGGAGGAATCCGCCGTGGCGTCGAGCTTCCGACAGAACTCCAAGTATTTGGAACATGCATCGCACTCTCCCAAATGAATCGCAATTTTCTGCCGACGGGTCTGGCTCAGTTCACCGCGAAGGAAGCGATCGATTTTAGATTGGATCAATAGACATTTCTTTTTCACAGGCCGCCTCCATTTGAGGTTCACGCGTGGACGCTTGAGGTTGGAGTTCGGATCGAAGTCGAAGTACGGCCCGATGTACCCGAAAGTACATCGTCCCGGTCGGTACGCCTACCGCTTTTGCGGCCTCCGCATGGGTTAATCCCTCACCTTTGACGAGAAGGAAGGCCTCCTTCAGCTTTTCCGGCAAATTGAGGATTGCTTCAACCAGTTCCAATTCGGCGAAATTGAAGCTCTCGGAAACAGTATCAATCGCATCGGGGCCGACCAGCCGAACTGTTTTCCGACGACGTACCATGCGCCACTTGTTCAAAGCGATGCTGTACAGCCAAGTGCCGGGGCTGGCTTCACCCCGATATTTATTCCAGTTCTCAAACGCAGCCGCGAATGTCTCTGCAGCCAAATCTTCGGCGTCTTCCCGGTTCGCACACAATCGCAGTGCGAACCGGTATACCTGCCCACCGCGGGATCGATACAGATCCTCAAACGACTTCTCATTCGCCATGGCTTAAATGAGTTGCCTCGTCTTGCCGAGACAACTCATTCATCTTAGATGCGCATTGCTGTCAATTCCTTTGCTGGATTTTATTTCCAACTAAAATTCACGGTTGTCGTTTCGCGGTCCTGGACGGTCACCGTGTGCTGCTGCTGGTCCGCTTGGTCTCCCGGCGCAGTCGGTGTCGTATACAGGTAAACAAACTGTTCGCCGGCTGGCACGCGAAGACGGTAGACGCCCTTCGGGTCCGTAAATGCAGTCTGAACCCAGGCACTGGAGTTTGGATGGGCTGGACCGTAGATGCCTACACCGATCCCTTCGACCGGCGACCCGTCTGATTTAGTTACCTTGCCACTCACGAATCCACCCGGAATGAGTTCGAAGTCAAGCCCTGTTTTCGTCTCACCCTCTTGGATGGTGACTCCCTCGTGCGCAACCGCCGTTACTTCCGCGTCCCATGTGTCCTGCAGATCGGCGATGAGATTGTAAATTCCAGGTCGTAGTTTTGCCATCCGGTATTTTCCGTCCGCATCGGTAACCGCGCCTCCTTCCAAACCGGGATCACGATCCAAGTTCATGTTTGCCTGGGCGCCGATTCTCAGCCCCACCACCGGACTCCCATTTCGAGTAACCCTGCCTTCGAAATATGCCGCCGGGCTCAATCGAGTCGAATCGCACGTCGATATCGGCCCAGTGGCTAGCTTGATCCGCTTCTCGTAGTTCGCGATAGTCGCATATTCTGGCTCAAGAATCTCGAAGCGAATCTGTGTCCCCTGAGCGAGCCCGCTCATTTGAAATCGACCGTCGCTGTCGGTGGCACTCATCAAAAGGGACTGAAGGTCTTTGGGTGGCATCAAGAAAGCAGCTCCCGGTCCGTTTGGGGGATCTGCGAGCATTCTGGGCACTACGTGAAGGTTGGCAGCCGGTTTCCCGTTCGGCAACAAGATTTGCCCCACGAGGCGAGTTGCCGGGTTGAGACGGAGTTCATAAACCGATTTCTCAGTCGGCCAAAGAATCTTGAACGCGATCCCATAACCCGGAGCAATTGCAACAAGAGTAGCTCTCGGGTATCCGGCGTGTAAGCCGAGGTCGATATCGATTTTCCCGTCGCGAACCGGTGTTTCGATCCATTCCTTGGCTTGGGACCTTCCGTCGAAAACGACTCCCACGGTGCCAGTTGCCGGTTTGCCATCGAGAGTTAGAATCTGGACGATAGCGTGCCCGGACATCTTTGCGGTCCCTTGGCGGGATCTGGATGCCGACGGATGCTCTCGCCAATTCGGCGCCGCAATAATGGTCGCAGCCGAGACGGCAACGAGACCGCATACTAGTGACAATGCGGAAAGGCTGAATCGGGACGGACTTGAATTTTTTCCACCAGAATTCTTCATGATTGCCTCAATCCTTCTTCCAAAGACAGATCGGATTGACACGGCGCCAATTCCCAGTGGATACGCAGTCGAAGCTTTCCCCAGGCGATCTCTCAATCTCAAAAGAGCACTCGCGTACTGCTCGGGTGAGCACCCCGAATTAACGACGTTACGGTCGCATACTTGCTCGCTGGCGATGTGCGCCTGGCGCATCAACGCCCAGAATAGCGGCTGTGGCCAAAACACAATCGCAACGATTCTTTGAGCAAAGTTCCATTGAAGATCGCGTGCCGCCAAGTGAGCAATCTCATGACGGTAGATCGCCTCATGCATGTCGTCTTTCGTTCCGTAAAACCAATCTGAAGGCACGAATAGCGTTGACCGCCAGACTCCAGCAACGAATGGTGAAGCGATGTTGACACCCACCCGAACACACGGAGCCGGAACTCCGTACTCCGCGCTAACATTGGAAACCACGTCTACGATGTCGCCGCTGAGCAAGGGCTGGCTTCGCCGCCGAACCGCCGCTAACCGGCGGAATCCAACTATCAAATAGGCGCTCAGCAACAGCACTCCGCCCAGCCATGCGGTCTGAAAGAGAACGAAAGCGTCGATCGGTTTCGGCTTAATTGGGGTCGGTGCGGATTGGGATCGCCGGACCTGGCGAAATTGGCGGATTGGATGGGTTGAAATGTGATCGTCCGCGCTATCCACCGGCCCGTTTAGTCCCCAGCTTGCAACATCGACCGAGACGACCGGCCGGTTTCTGGAATGAGTCCATGGCGAACCAAGCAGAATGATCACGGCGGCGACCAACGTTACGCGGCAAATCGTCAGTCGAGCTTCCGGCGAGCTTCGAAGGCACTGACACGCAATTAGTGCAATACAAAGCAACACCGATGATTGAACGATCGAAACCACCATCGTCGAAAGATTCACGATCCACCCTCCGTTCCTTTCCGTTCCACAATTTGTCGAAGAAGATTCATTTCTTCCGCCGACACGTCTTCATGCTCAAGCAGGTGCGCTACCAGTCCAGACACTGAGCCACGGAACACGCGAGCCAATAGATCCTGCGCCGCCGACTGACTCGCTTCCGACTCCTGGATCAGTGGTCGAAACACAAATGTTCGATCTTGCCGCTCGTGCGCGACCGCCCCCTTGGACTCCAACTGGCGCAGCAACGTTTGAACCGTGCTGTGAGCCATGGGCGACTCGGCGGAGGAGAGCACGTCGCTGATGCGCCTTGCTGTCGCCGCCCCTTCTTCCCACAACACGCGCATAATCCGCAACTGAACACTACCGATTCGTATGGACATAGTTTATTCCTATAGATTTACTCTTATAGATGATCCATCATACATCGAAATAGTTTGGCATGCCAAGCAGTTTTTTCAATGCCGCTGAAATGAGAAGTGAGCTCTTGGTTGTGCAAATTCAAGACCCGTTTACGGTACAGATGCCTCGGCCACGCAAGCTTTGCCACTAAAGTCATCCTTCGCTTCCAGCTAGATTGCGAAGCAATCCGACGCCGGAGGCGTCTTTGGAAAATAGCCAGGGTGTCGCAGACCCCTGGTAGTAGTCACCTGCATCCGACTCTGGAGGAGTCGCAGAGATTCGAAGCCGTCCCGGCCGGATGGAAGGGAGAGTCTTTGCTGGATCATAAGTGCTCGATTTCTAAGCCTCGGCGCCTACGGACGCGTTGCGCCCTTCGGGGCCGAGGCATCCAAATAGGTGGAAATTGATCGGATACATATCCGACAGGACTTTTTGAGTTGCAACCTAACCGGTTCGACCCCGAACCCCCGGACCCGGTACCCTGAACCCCAGAAGGCTCCGGCCTTCTAAGTGGTATTGTTCCCAAAGAAGGTGAACCATGCGTGTCCAACTAGAAGTAAACGGAGTGAAGCACCAGGTTGATGCGGAACCGGAAACAAGCCTCTTGGAGATTCTCCGCGACGATCTGGGTTTGACGGGCACTAAATTTGGGTGTGGCGAATCG
>Ga0206951_1049_pt1 | contig 32770 bp, 37 predicted proteins | sample Alteio_BWOrgHeat_38_FD_152974 | JGI IMG/M metagenome (GOLD analysis project Ga0206951, IMG submission 152974) | Enriched cells from forest soil in Barre Woods Harvard Forest LTER site, Petersham, Massachusetts, United States -... | ecosystem: Environmental > Terrestrial > Soil > Temperate forest >... | reverse complement strand
CGTCGTATATCCCGCCGCTCCATGCACGGGCAGAGGGGTCAACCTCCACCTGGCGGCCGTAAACGCGGTTCTCGTGGCCGGGCGTATTAAAATGGCTGCGGTGGATACGGTTGACAGCAAAGGCTTTATCGGCTTACAGGTGCATGCCGTGCAAAGCAAAGATGCCGAAGGCAAAAAGGTGTACTTTAAAAACATCATCCTCAAAACGGGCGCTATTGGCCCCGGCACCTTCCCTGCCGATATTTATGTGGTGAACAACGTGCCAAACTATTTAACTTCCTACGAAAAATTGCATGGCTGGAAGCTATTGTTCGATGGCAAAACGCATAACGGCTGGCGCAGCGCCGCGGTCGACCATTTCCCTGCCAAAGGTTGGGTGGTGGATAGCGGCAATATCACCGTCCTATCATCCGAAGGAAAAGAAGCCCAAAACGGCGGCGATATTGTCACCAATAAACTGTTCAGCGCGTTCGACCTTTCGTTCGAGTTTAAGATTACGCCCGGTGCCAACAGCGGAGTAAAATACTTTGTTACCCTGAATGAAAAGACCACAGGCTCGGCCATTGGCCTGGAGTACCAGGTATTGGACGATGTATTACATCCCGATGCCAAACTCGGCCGTTTTGGCAACCGCACATTGGCTTCATTGTACGATTTGATACCCGCGCAAAAGCAAAAACGCTTTATCCGTCCCGTAGGCGCATGGAACCAGGGCCGCATTGTGGTAACACCCGATAACCATGTTACCCATTATTTAAACGGTGTTAAAGTATTGGAATATGTGCGCGGCTCGCAGGCCTTCCGCGATTCTGTCGCGATAAGCAAGTTTAAGGTATGGCCGGGTTTCGGCGAAGCCAAAGAAGGGCATATCCTTTTGCAGGACCATGGCAACCAGGTATCGTACCGCAGTATAAAAATTAAAGAACTTAAATAATTACAGAGCAATATGAACAATTCACGTCGTGTATTTCTTCAGCAATCGGCACTGGTTGGCGCCGGTGTTTTGGCCAGCAAAGTAAGCTGGAGCGCAAAAAGTTACAAACGCATCATCGGTGCTAACGATAGGGTGCGCGTGGGTGTGGTCGGCTTTTCCGACAGGCACCGCAGTTCGCACATTCCCGCTTTTATGAACCATTGCAAAGAGTTGAATTTTGAAGTTACGGCTGTATCCGATATCTGGAAACGCCGCCGCGAAGAAGGTTCGGCCATTTGGAAAGATAAAATGGGGCACGATGTTGCCGCCTGCCGCAATAACGAGGAGATGTACGACAAAAAACTGGTGGATGCCGTATTTGTAAGCACTGCCGACTTTCAGCATGCGATACACGCCACGGAAGCTGTGCGCGCGGGTTGCGATGTGTATTGCGAAAAACCCTTTGCCGAGACAATGGAGGACAACCGTATGGCACTGAAAACCATCAAGGCGTCCGACAGGATCGTACAGATCGGTAGCCAACGCCGCAGTGGCAGCAATTACCAGGCTGCCGCCGATTTTATCCAGACCGGCAAATTTGGCCCCTTAACCATGGTTGAACTGACATGGAACGTGAACCAGCCCGGCCGCTGGCGCCGCCCTGAATTATTGAACGTACTGAAAGAAGAAGATACCGACTGGAAACGCTTTTTGCTGAACCGCCCGCATGATACCTTCGACCCGAGGAAATATTTGGAGTTTCGCCTGTTTTGGCCCTATTCTTCCGGTTTGCCGGGACAATGGATGAGCCACCAGATCGATACGGTACACTGGTTTAGCGGCCTGCAACACCCGCGCAGCGTGGTAGCCAATGGCGGTATTTATCAATGGAAAGATGGCCGTAAAAACTGGGATACCATTACGGCGGCATTTGATTATGGTCCAACCAACGACCCTTCGACAGGTTTCCAGGTGGTATTCGCTTCGCGGATGAACAATGGCGATGAAAACCCATCTGAAATATATTACTCAAACGGCGGCGAACTGAATTTGGTAACCAACAAGGTTTCGCCAAAAGGCGGCCTAACCGAAAAACTGGCCTCGGCCATGGGTATGCATGCCAATTTACTGCCCGAAGTATCCCTATCCAACGCCGAAAAAGTAGTGGCCTCGGCCAATACCGGTGGCGACATATTGACAAGCAACCACGTGCGCAACTGGATGGAATGTATACGCAGCCGTAAAACACCGCATGCACCTGTGGAAGCTGGTTACAGCCACTCTATCGCCACAATTATGGCAAATGCCGCGGTACATACCGGGCAAAAAGTTACTTTTGATGAAGCAACGCAGGAAGTGATGGCGGGCGGTAAACCGTTTAAATATTGACATTTTGCTTTTCCCCTATCGAGAGGGGGCGCAAAGGAATGAGCGGTGGCAGGGCTGTGTTATTCGCCGGGCTTTTCAAAAGGACACACCCCTGCCCCTCTCCTCCCGATAGCTATCGGGAGGGAACCTTACGCGCGAGGCCGGGTTTATTGACTTAACTATATTATTTAACAAAATGAAATACGTTTCTATCCTATTATTAATGGCAGGTTTTACTTTATCCGCCACAGCGCAAAAAGCAGAATTGGTTAAGGTTGTAAAAGTGCCCAAACAAAACAAGGTGGACATTTTGGTAGGCGGCAAGCCTTTCACCAGCTTTAATTATCCCGACAGTTTAGAAAAACCCTTCCTCTATCCTGTTCACGCCCCTAACGGAACGGTGGTAACCCGTGGTTTCCCGCTCGACCCCAAGCCCGGCGACCCGACGGACCACCCGCACCATATCGGCATCTGGTTCAACTATGAGAATGTGAACGGTCTCGATTTTTGGAACAACAGCTACGCCATCGCCAAAGAGAAAAAGAACCAGTACGGTTGGGTAAAAACCGACCATATTTTAAGCATGTTGAGCGGAACCAAAGGCAAATTAGTTTTCCACGCCAACTGGGTTAACCAGGCAAACGATAAATTACTGGACGAAAAAACCACCTTCACCTTTAGCGGAAACGCCCATCAACGTATCATCGACCGCGTAACCACGCTTACCGCCAATACCGACGTTACCTTTAACGATGCCAAAGACGGGTTGATGGGCATGCGCCTGGCGCACGAGCTACAAATTCCCACCAACCTGCCGCAAAAATTTTCGGATGATAAAGGCAATGTAACCATTGTGGCCGGTGGAAGCGATAAAATACCCAACGGCACCTATTTAACCAGCGAGGGCAAAAAAGGCGATGATGCCTGGAGCACACGCGGCACCTGGTGCAAAGTTTACGGTAAAATGGGGGCCGATTCCATCAGCATCGCCATTATTGACCACCCTAAGAATTTTAACTACCCTACCTTTTGGCACGCCCGCGGCTACGGCTTATTTGCCGCCAACCCATTGGGCGAAAAAGCCTTTACCAAAGCCAAAACCAAACCCGATCTGCATTTAACAAAGGGGCAGTCGGTAACGTTCAGGTACAGGATAGTGGTGCAGAGTGGCGATAAGACGCTTGAGCCAAAAGCAATAACGGCATTGGCGAAACAGTTTGCGGGCCCCCTAGCCCCCTAAAGGGGGAATTTAAACGTAATATTTAAGGCGAAAGGTATCAAACTATCAGTTCCCCCTCCGGGGGGTTAGGGGGCTCCTCCATTTTATCGCGTGGTATATCGCCACATCGGTGCCTACGTTTTTGAGGTTATGCAGGTCGTTTGAGGATTGAAAAATAACCGAACCGGGGCCAACGCGCTTTAGCTCGCCGTTCACCAATACTTCAACTGTTCCCTGCCGAACAATGGTCAACTCCTCTTCGGGGTGCTGGTGCGGGGGGTGGGCAATCTGGCCGGGGTTCAAACTGGTTTCGTGTATCTCTAATTGGCCAAGTGTTTTGGTAGGGTTGTCGCAAAACTGGCGCTTCTCGCCTACAGCGGTTTTGGTCATTTTAATGGTGGTATAGTCGAACGCCGTTGAAGGCAGCATTGCAGGCGCGGTACGGTGCGCTACAATGGCTATCGGGATGCACATAATGAGGGCGGTAATGGCCACCAGGCATAACTCGCGTTGGGTAAATTTTTTCATATTTATTGGGGCTTTTATTAATTGGCTGCCCAAATTTAAATATTTCATGGTAATTTAATGCACACGCAACAATACATCCGTATCATCGCATAACGGCATCATATTTGCACTATGCCGATAACATTAACTATCTACTATGAGCACAATTTTCATGTCAGCAAATACCGGTTACGGCAAGCGCGACCTTTTTATGCAAAAGTTAAGCGAAGTTGAGCAGCGCCATATCGATTGGTTTAAAAAACGCCCTGCCATATTCGATTCACAGGAATACGATTCCATAAAAAACCATACCTTTAGTGAAGAAGATGGCGACTCAGTACGTTTTAATTTCTGGAAGTATTCCGAACTGCCCGAAATCATCAAAACAGAGTGTTTAAAGGCTTTTGAAGAAGTTTTTGGTCATAAACTATCGGCTTAAGCCAACTATTATAAACCTAAATTTATGGATATGCTAAAAGACAGTAAAGCTTTCAGCGGCTATTCCGTTGATGATGTACAAAAAGCGAAAGCATTTTACCAGGGCATTTTAGGCCTCGATGTTTCCGAAAGAATGGGTATGCTGCAATTGAATATCCCTCACTCCAACCCCATTATAGTTTACCCCAAAGGCCCGGCGCATAGTCCGGCAACCTTTACCGTACTCAATTTCCCGGTTACCGATATCGAGAAAATTGTGGATGAATTGACCCAAAAGGGTGTTAAATTTGAGCAATACGGAGAACAGTTTATGCAGGACGAAAAAGGCATTACCCGCGCCGAAGGCCGCCCGCTGATCGCCTGGTTTAAAGACCCGGCAGGGAATATTTTGTCGGTTATTGAAGAGAGATAGGTTATTGACCTTTAGGTTATGATTTTGTTGCCACGAAGGCACAAAGACACTAAGCTTGGTTTTTTTTGTGTCTTCGTGTCTTAGTGGCAAAAAATATTGGGGCGTTCCCCTACGGGCCGGGCTTTACGCTACAACTCCTCGCTACGTTTCACTTCGCTGTGGGGTTTCCGCTTCAATCCCTAACGCAGACGCGGCGTACCAACTCACCCGGTCTTTGCTTCGCTCGACCACCCTCTCTTTGCCTGCGACAGAAAGAGGGTAAACCCCAATTATTCTTCCCACCCTCTTTCTCGCGTAGCGAAAGAGGGTCGACCAGCGTAGCGTAGTCGGGGTGAGTCGAACACGCTTCATATTTTGACTTTTGACTTATAACTTTTGACTTAACATCCCGTATCTTTACGGCATGGATACTGCCGGATTATTACAGCGCGCGCTCAACTTCGAGTTTTTGAGTATTGAGGAGGGTTTGTTTTTATACGAACACGCCCCCACCACCGAGTTGATGTATGTAGCCAACAAGCTGCGCAAAATACAGGTGCCGCACGGCAAGGTTACTTGGCAGATAGACCGGAATGTAAACACCACTAACGTTTGTATAGCCAATTGCAAGTTTTGTAATTTCTTTCGCCGCCCCGGGCACGAGGATAGTTATATTACCGATATCGAGACCTATAAACAAAAGATAGAAGAGACTTTTCGCTATGGCGGCGACCAGTTGCTGCTGCAAGGCGGCCACCACCCTGACCTGGGTCTACAATTTTATGCCGACCTGTTCAGGCAACTAAAAGAACTCTATCCCACCCTCAAACTGCACTCGCTCGGCCCGCCCGAAATTGCGCACGTAGCCAAACTGGAAGGCATGAGCCATATAGATGTGTTAAGGGCGCTAAAAGAGGCGGGCTTGGACTCGTTGCCTGGTGCCGGTGCCGAAATACTGAACGACCGCGTACGCCGTCTCATATCAAAAGGTAAATGTGGTGGTAAAGAGTGGCTGGATGTAATGCGTGCGGCGCATCAATTAAATTTGCCGTCATCGGCCACCATGATGTTTGGGCATGTGGAAACTTTGGAAGAACGTTTTGAGCATTTGGTGTGGATACGCGAAGTACAGGCCGAAAAACCTGAAGGCCATTATGGTTTTGTGGCCTTTATACCATGGCCTTTCCAGGATGACGGAACCCTGTTACGTAAAGTGCGCGGCATTACCAATAATGTAAGCGGCGATGAATATATCCGTATGATCGCTTTGAGCCGTATTATGCTGCCCAATATCAAAAACATACAGGCATCGTGGTTAACGGTAGGCAAGGCAGTAGCGCAAATATGCTTACATGCAGGCGCTAATGATTTTGGCTCCATCATGATAGAAGAAAACGTGGTATCGGCAGCAGGCGCACCGCACCGCTTCACCGCAAAAGGCATACAGGATTCGATACGCGACGCGGGTTTTGAACCCCAAATGCGTAACCAGAAATATGAGTGGCGCGATATACCTGCACAGATAGAAGAGCAGGTGATCAACTATTAAGGTAAAAAAAAGAAGGGCCGGTTACTCTCGCAGTTTCCGGCCCGACATCTACCTATGAAAAACAATCCTTTGTATGGATTGATCATAGCAATTCAAACCCCGTGCCAAGCTAAAATACCCCTCAAAACACCCAATTTTACAATAGGTTAATTTATTTTATCTGCTGTGTAGAAATAATTGCATGGCTAACGTGGCGTATTTTACTCATTCACAATAACATTGAAGCCTCGTTAACATAAATAGCCAACGAAGGGGCAAAAAATATATATTTGTGCCTGTTTAACACATGGAAAGCCCCGAATTATATATCGAAGCATTGATATTCGCATCTGAGAACAGCATCAGGGCCGAAGAAATCATGTATTGCCTGCAATTGAGCTTTGAGCGCGATTTTACTGAAGAAGAAGTAAAAGAAGCCATCCAGAACATCAAACAAAAGTATAACGCGCCGGGTTTTGCCATGCAGCTGGTCAACATTAGCAATGGTTACCAATTTTTAACCAAGCCCGAATATCATACCGTTATCAAACAGCTACAGCTGCAACGCTCCAAGAAAAAGCTGAGCCAGGCAGCGCTCGAAACCCTTGCCATCATCGCCTACCAGCAGCCGGTAACCAAATTAGATATTGAACAAATACGCGGCGTAAACTGCGATTACTCGGTGCAAAAGCTGCTCGAAAAAGAATTGATCGTGATAAGCGGCAAAGCCGAAACTGTTGGAAAACCTATTTTATATGCCACCAGTCCGTTTTTCATGGATTATTTCGGCATAAACAGCATCAACCAATTACCCCAATTAAAAGAGCTTACCTCGACCGGATCGGATATTGGCGAGCAGCAGGAATAATTTTTTAAATACCTTTTTATTACAATTTTGATTTTCTTTATTTTTGGAAAACCAACAGAAAAAAAATTGTCTTAAAAAAAGACTTTGATATTCTAATTTCTTAGTAAATTTAAACTTAGATACACTGAACTATAACGCTAATCTATTTTCGATGGAAACTCCCAGGAAACCGGTAAAAAAGAAAAGTGCAACTAACAAAACCGGCGATGCAAAAAAAACACCGACACCGGCATCAGCTAAACCCAAAAGCAGGTTTATTGATGACGAGGATGAGGATGAATTTGATGCCCCGATGGATGACCTGGCCGCTTTCGACCATTTTGACGGATTAGAAGAAGAGGAAGACTTTTGACCGACTCAACCCTGTTTTAAATAAAATATCATAAGCATCCGGCTTAAGCAGGGTGCTTTTTTTGTAACCATACTGCCCAACATGACCATTAGCGAAGTAATTACCAAATCGGACAAAAAAGCATTCCTGGATGTAGCGCGCACCATCTACAAAAAGGACCCGGTATGGGTTTGCCCGCTCGATAATGATATTGAAGCCGTGTTCGACCCGGCAAAGAATAACTTTCACAAACACGGGCAAATTACACGCTGGGTGTTACGTGATGATAACAACAAGCTTATCGGCCGCGTAGCCGCTTTTATTAACGAAGAAAAGGCCTACAAAACCGAACTGCCAACCGGCGGAATGGGCTTTTTTGAATGTATTGATAATAAAGAAGCAGCCTTTTTGTTAATGAATACCACCAAAAACTGGCTTGCGGCAAAAGGCATGAAGGCCATGGAAGGCCCCATCAACTTTGGCGAGAACGATAAATTTTGGGGCTTACTGGTTGAAGGCTTTACACACCCAAGTTACGGTATGAACTATAATCCTCCTTATTACAAAGCTTTTTTTGAGGAATATGGTTTTAAAACGGAGTATGAGCAAATTACTAATCACCTGCAGGTGTATAACCCCTTCCCCGAAAGGTTTGATAAAATAGCTAACTGGGTAGCCAAAAAGCCGGGGTACGAGTTCAGGCACCTGGAGGCTAAAAAGATTGACCAATATGCCGCCGATTTTATGGAGATATACAACGATGCCTGGAAAAACTTTGAAAACTTTGTACCCATAAACCGCGAAACCATTATGGAAAGCTTTAAACAGATGCAGGCCATAATGGACGAAAACCTCATCTGGTTTGCTTATGTGAACGATGAGCCGGCCTCCTTCGTCATTATACTGCCTGATGCCAACCAGATGATAAAACCCCTGAATGGCAAGCTCGACCTGGTAGGTAAACTCAAATTTTTGTATTACCGCTGGAAAGGCGTATCGCGCATGCGGGCCATTGTGATGGGTACTAAAGAGAAATTTCAAAAACATGGTCTCGAGTCGGCCATGTTTATCAAGCTGAAGGAATATACCTACCCGCTAAACCAATACTTCGAACTCGAACTATCGTGGGTGGGCGATTTTAACGATAAAATGCTGGCCATACACGAGGCCACCGGCGCCACGTTTGGGAAGCGGCATTTAACAATGAAGAAGGTGTTTTAAAACATACGTCATGCTGAGGCACTCGAAGCATGATTCAGGGTAATGAATTAGTGGTATGAACGGAACTTTTCGTTCGTGCTTCGACAGGCTCAGCATGACAAAATTTGGAGGAATTTCCATTTTATTCTTTCCGCGTTTTTGATAATTCAAGCAATCTTTCCCATTCTCCATTAATTATAGCTTCTTTCTTTTCTCTCCGCCAACCCTTAACTTGCTTTTCGAAAGCGATAGCTTGATTTATGTCAGAAAACATTTCATTAAAAACAAGTTTTACCGGGCGGCGCTTATAGGTAAATGCTTTAGGGTCATGCCCCTCTTCGTGCTGAACAAGTCGCACATCTAAATTATTGGTAACACCTGTATAATACATCCCGTCGCTGCAAAGCAATATGTATACATGGTATGTTTTCATATTGTTAATTTAGAAAAAGTAACTGAAAGAAAAAAACGGATGTCATGCTGAGGCACTCGAAGCATGATTCAGGGTAATGAATTAGTGGTATGAACGGAACTTTGCGTTCGTGCTTCGATAATGCTTCGACAGGCTCAGCATGACACCGTAAAACAAAAAAGCCCCCCGATGTTAAATCGGGGGGCTGTATATTATGCGGTTGCTTTATTAAGCCTGAGCTCTTCGTAAAGTTCGATCACTTTTTTCTGCAGGTCGATCACTTCTGTTTCCCGGTCGCTTAGCTTTTTGCTGATCGTATCCAGTTCGGAGTTGTACTTGTTTTCCTGTTCAAGGTCGTTGAAGGTTAACAACTGAACGACTGACATTTCGAACAAAATAGAGATCTGTTCGAGGCGCGATAAATTAATATCGGTGATGCCTGTTTCAATTTTTGAGAATGCGGGGATAGAAATGTCTAAGCGTTTTGCTACATCTTCCTGGCTCCAGCCGCGTTGGTGCCTGAGGAGCCTGATCTTTTTACCAAGTGTTTTCATTTATTTTAATTAATTAAGGATTAGGGTCTTTTAATTAACTTATAAAGCTAAGATATTTTTTTAATTAATAATAGCGTTTTTGTTAAGTTGTTTGTAATATTTTTTCAGCCGGGTTTAGCAATTCGCCAAAACAGGCTTTTTTATCATTAAATATGTCTTTGGTTAATGGTAATTTGTATTTTTAATTGGCTGAACACACTATAAAATTCCCGACAAAAAAGCTACTTTATAACACTTAAATGGCTTTTTTTACTGGTTAGGCAATAAAGTAGTATTTAAGTTTATTAGTTATAAAGCAAACTAATGTACTAAAGAAATGGAAATTTACAATAAAATTGGTTAAAAATATAACTAATGTTTAAAACATTAAACAATGTTGAATAAAAACGTGTTTAAACTTAGGTCTTTATAAACTTTGCAGATACCCAATCCTTATCTTTTTTGTGTGCGATGTAGGTTAAGCCCTGGTGTTTGGCTTCGGCAGTAATAATGCCGAGATCGGGGTTTTCGTAAAAGCCGCTGAAATAGATCTCGCCGCCGGGTTTTAATACTTCGGCATAGCGGGCCATCTGGTCGAGCAGGATGTTTCGGTTGATGTTGGCGAGGATGATATCGTATTGCTCATCGGGTATAGCTTCTTTGGAGCCGCAGAGGGGTATTATGTTGCCGATGTTATTGAGTTGCGCGTTCTCGATGGTGCTGTCATAACACACCTCGTCATAATCAATAGCGGTTATAGCCATCGCTCCCATTTTTGAGGCAAGTATGGCGAGGATGCCGGTGCCACAGCCCATATCCAAAACGGTTTTGCCTGCATAGTCGGTTTCCAGCATCCATTCTATCATCATGGCGGTGGTTTGGTGGTGGCCGGTACCAAAAGCCATTTTCGGGTCGATCACGATCTCATATTCAAACTCAGCCTTCGGCCGGTGAAAAGTGGCGCGCACAAACACCTTATCCAATACCTCTATCGGTTCAAAATTGCTTTCCCATACCTCGTTCCAGTTTTTTTGCGGGATAAGCGTCGCCTCGTACGAAAAAGGGAACATCTCCGCATAAGGTTCCAAAACCTCATCCAGTTCTTCGGTATAAAAACCTTCCACGGGGATATAGGCCTTAAAACCACCATCTATCTCCTCGAAAGTATCAAAACCAAAATCCGCCAAAGCGTTGATGAGCAGATCCTGCTGGTAGGCTTCGGTTGGGTTGGTGGTGAAGGTTAAAGAGTAATAGTTCATGAGCCCCCTCTAAATCTCCCCCTGAAGGGGGAGACTTTTAAAGTTAAGTTCGTTAAAATTTTCTTTGTAAAACATGCTCATTATGCGCTATCGTTCCCCCTTCAGGGGGTTAGGGGGCTTTAATTAAACACCTTCAATATATCCACAAAATCCCTTGCCTTTAACGATGCGCCGCCGATGAGGCCGCCGTCGATATCGGGTTTGGTGAAAAGTTCAGGGGCATTTTTGGGGTTGCAGCTTCCGCCGTAAAGAATGGTGATGCCATCAGCAATGGCTTGGCTGTATTTGGTTGCTATTTCCTTACGGATGAAAGCATGTATCTCCTGCGCCTGCTCGGCGCTGGCGGTTACACCGGTACCTATGGCCCAAACGGGTTCGTAAGCTATTACCAGCTTGCTGAACTCAGCTGCCTCCAGGTGGAACACAGCCTCTTCCAATTGTTGTTTGATGATATCGAAATACACACCGCTTTCGCGTTCCTGCAGGGTCTCGCCGATGCAGAAGATGGGTATGAGGTTATGTTTTAAAACGGTATCGGTTTTTTTGGCCAGCAGTTCGTTGGTTTCGCCAAAGTATTGGCGGCGCTCCGAGTGGCCCAGTATCACGTAGGTAACACCAACGGAGGTGAGCATCTTAGCCGAAATCTCACCCGTATAGGCACCCGACTCAGCCTGGTGAGCGTTTTGCGCCCCTACTGCTAATTTGGTATTGCCTTTTGCCAGAGCGCTCAAAGCGCTTAAATGTACATAGGGACTGCAAACAATAGCTTGCTGGCTGCCGGTAATATCTTGTGCTATAAAGGCCGCAACTTCGTTAAACAGTGTGATACCTTCGTTAAGGTCGAGGTTCATTTTCCAGTTGCCGGCTACTATTTTTTGTCTCATGGTATTATTAAAATCTTCTGTATGGTTGTGTCAGTTCAAATACTTTGGTTAGGATGGCTTTTTCGTTATCATCAAATTCCCGTCCATCGCGCCTGTCGAAAACGCGCTGGGCGGTTTCCATCATCTTGTCCAAGCGGTAAAGTTCCATGTGGCTTTTGCCGCCCCAGCCAAAATCGGGGATAAAGTTGGGCGGGTATCCCCCACCAAAAACATTGGCGCCCACGCCTACCACCGTGCCGGTGTTAAACATGGTATTGATGCCGCATTTGGCATGGTCGGCCATGATGAGGCCGCAAAACTGCATGCCCGTCGGGCGGAAATGCTGTGTGGTATAGTCCCAAAGTTTTACTTCGGTATAGTTATTTTTTAGATTGGAGTTATTGGTATCGGCACCGATATTGCACCATTCGCCCAATACTGAGTTACCCAAATACCCCTCGTGCCCTTTGGACGAATAGCCCCACAGCACCGAATTGTTTACCTCGCCGCCAACACGGCAAAAGGGGCCGATGGTAGTACCGCTGTATATTTTGGAGCCCATTTTCACCTGCGAATCGTTACATAAAGCGAACGAACCGCGAATGGCGCTTCCCTCCCATACCTGCGAGTTTTTGCCGAGGTATATGGGGCCGATGGTGGTATTGAATATTGAGCAATCGGCGGTGGCGCCTTCTTCAACGAAGATATCATCGCCCATGATGGTATTGGTTGAACTGATATTGGCGCTAACGCGGCCTTCGGTTAGTAACCTAAAGTCCTTGCGTATCTCGGCCGGGTTATATCTGAAGATATCTTCGGGGTATTTTATCGAGGTAAAATCGCCGTGGTAATCAATAGGTTTGTATTTGGAAAAATCGGCAGCGTTAAACTCTTTCGCATCCCATTGGTTCAGCTTTATCGCGATAAGCCGGCCGTTTTTCAGCAATGCTTCCGAGCCATGCAGTTTAACAATGGCTTCCAACAATTCCTCGTCCGGGCAAACCGAACCATTGATAAACAGGTTGCGTTCCTCGATTACGAGCGGGAACTTGCCTCGCAGGTATTCCCGCGTATGGAAAAAATGGTCGAGCTTAAAATGTCTGGCCCACTTTTCGGCAATAGTGAGTATCCCTATGCGCAGGTCGGCAACGGGGCGGGTAAAGGTTAAAGGCAAAAGCGTTTGATGCGCTTGGTCGTCGAACAGGATGAGTGCCATTGCACAAAAATAAAAAAAGTCCCGACTGGAAAGCCGGGACTTTAAAATATTATTTTACAGCGCTTATTAGCGGTTGTAACGGTTTTTGAATTTATCGATACGGCCGGCAGTATCTACCAGTTTCATCTTACCTGTATAGAACGGGTGCGAAGTATGCGAAATTTCTAATTTGATCAGCGGATATTCGTTACCGTCTTCCCATTTAATGGTTTCTTTGGTATCGATGCAAGATTTTGTCATAAAAGCATAGTCGTTCGACAAGTCTTTAAATATAACTAATCTGTAATTTTTTGGATGCAGGTCTTTCTTCATTGTGTAATCTTTCCTTTCAAAAGAGGCGCAAATATAAGGTTATTTTATTTAAGTAAAAAACTAATGTGAAAAATTATTTCGAATGTCGGATTTTCAATTTCGAATTTAGTTGGATATAGTAAAGTTTGATAGGTTTTGCCACAAAGGCACGAAGGCACTAATTAGATTTCGTGACTTCGTGGCAATAATAATTAAGATGTTGCTATTACCCCAAAAGCTATGCAACAATTGATTTTCAACTCATTGCGTTTTTTATTATTTTGCAGTCTGATTTTAAAACTATGAGCGGTAAATTATTATTGAGGATCGCAGCTATCCTGATGCTGCTGCACACCTTTGGGCATACCATGGGTGCCCTTACCTGGAAACAAGCACCAACGCCCGAGCTGGGCCAGGTTATTGCCACCATGCAAAACCACCATTTTTCATTTATGGGCAGGTCGGTATCGATAGCGGGTTTTTACGAGGGTTATGGGATGAGTATGATATTTGTGCTGTTGATGGTAAGTATTTTGTTGTGGCTGCTTTCGGGCGATGGCGGATCGAAGATGGGTGTCAGTATGATGGTGGTATTGTCGGTATTCCTGTTGCTGCTGTCGGTTATCGAATATATTTATTTCTTTGCCTTTGCAGCGGCGTTTTCGTTTTTATCAGCCGTATTGACGGGGATGGCGGTTTTTAGGGTGAGGAAGGCGTAGGGTATTTCGAATGTTGGATTTTGTTGAAGGGGCCTGCTCTGTGAAACTCTGTGTTTTATTTCTCTGTGGGCTTTGTGGTAAAATTGAACTATTTTTTTAACCACAGAGGGCGCGGAGGTTTTCACACAGGGACGCGGAGAAGTTTTTAGGCGCAGATAATCGGGCGTTTTTATTTTTCGTTATTTTTATACTTCAATTCCAACCCCATGAAAGTTGTCCCCATCATCAAATGCCGTAACATGGCAAAGTCGCTGGACTTTTACACTAAGATTTTAGATTTTGAACTAAAATATCCCGACTCCATAACCGACCCTGTAATCAACCTGGTGAACGGCGATGCCGAGATACAGTTGAGCACCATGCGCGGCGACAGTTTGTTTGGCTGCGCGGTGAACGTTTATGTGGATGATGTGGATACGCTGTTCGCGAAATATGTTAGCCGGGGTCTGGATACTTCGGGCAACAGGCGTTCGCCGGTACATCAGGGGCCTTTGAACCAAACCTGGGGCACACGCGAGTTTTATGTGGATGACCCGAATGGGAATACGTTAAGGTTCGCAATGGATATGGAATAAATTATCGAATGAAAACAAATCCGAAATCGAACATCCCTGTCTGTCGACAGGCAGGCGATATCCGAAATAAAACCACTCACCGCTCACCATTCACTACTCACCAATCTCCTGGCAAAGTTCAATAAGCACCCCATTCGTCCCCTTCGGGTGCACAAAGCAAACCAGTTTATTATCGGCACCTTTCTTGGGTTCTTCGTTCAGTAGCGTAAAACCTTCGGCTTTCAGACGGGCCATTTCGGCGCGGATGTCGCTTACGTCAAAGGCGATGTGGTGGATGCCTTCGCCCCTCTTTTCGATGAATTTGGCAATGGGGCTGCTGGGATGCGTGGCTTCGAGGAGTTCGATCTTATTGGGGCCGGTTTGCAGGAAAACGGTGTTCACGTGCTCGCTTTCCACGCTTTCGGTCTTGTATACTTTGGTATTGAGCAGGCTCTCGTAAATATTGGTGGCCACGGCCATATCGCGTACGGCAATGCCGATGTGTTCTATTTTATTCATCATTCAAATATTGCAAATTAATGACCCCGTCGTGCATTTTTCTTCACTGTTTATAATCATTTTAAATAAAAGTATTCCGTATATTTGCGGTGTTATTTGTAATAATGCCCATAAAGCTATGAATCTTCCCATATATTTAGATAATAATGCCACCACGCCCATGGATCCACGGGTGCTGGACGCTATGCTGCCTTACTTTACCAACAAGTTTGGTAATGCCGCGAGCCGTAACCACCCTTTTGGCTGGGTAGCCGAAGAAGCCGTTGATTATGCCCGCGAGCAGGTTGCCAAACTGATTGGCGCCAGCGAAAAGGAGATCATCTTCACTTCGGGCGCTACCGAAAGCGATAACCTGGGTATAAAAGGCGTTTTTGAAATGTACCAGGAAAAAGGCAACCACATCATTACCTGCACTACCGAACATAAAGCGGTTTTGGATACCTGCAAGCACCTCGAAAAACTGGGTGCCCGTGTAACCTACCTGCCGGTACAAAGCGATGGTTTGTTGGACCTGGCCCTGTTGGAGCAACACATGACCAACGAAACCATTTTGGTTTGCGTAATGTATGGCAATAACGAGATCGGCGTGATACAACCTGTTAAAGAGATCGCTGCTATAGCCCATAAATTCGGCGCCTTGTTTATGACAGATGCGACCCAGGCCGTAGGCAAAATACCTGTTGACGTGATAAAAGACGGTATTGATATTTTGGCCATGAGCGCGCATAAAATGTACGGACCAAAAGGTATTGGCGCATTATATGTTCGCCGTAAAAACCCGAGGGTTAAGGTTACCGCCCAAATGGACGGGGGCGGCCACGAGCGCGGCATGCGTTCGGGTACCTTGAATGTACCGGGCATTGTTGGCTTAGGTAAAGCCTGCGAGCTTTGCATGCAGGAAATGGAAAGCGAAGCCAAGCGTTTATCCGCTTTGCGCGATAAACTGGAAGCATCATTAACCCAACTGGAAGAAAGCTATGTAAATGGTAATGTGGCACACCGTTTGCCGCATGTTGCCAATATATCCTTCAAATATGTAGAGGGCGAAGGTTTGATGATGGCGATGAAAGACCTGGCCGTATCGTCGGGTTCGGCTTGTACTTCGGCATCGTTAGAACCATCGTACGTGTTGAAGAGCTTAGGCTTGTCGGATGATCTGGCACACTCTTCTATCCGTTTCGGTTTAGGTAGGTTTACCACCGAAGAGGAAGTTGATTACGCTATCGAGGTAACTAAAAAATCGGTAAACCACCTGCGCGACCTTTCTCCACTGTGGGAAATGTTCAAAGAAGGTATTGATTTGGATTCGATTGAGTGGGCAGAACATTAAGCCCCCCGGCTCCCTGAAGGGGGAGAATTAAAAAATGAGAACTAAATAATTAATATAAACATCTTCTATTCCCCCTTTAGGGGGTTAGGGGGCAATACATAAAGCAATGGCTTATTCAGATAAAGTAATTGATCATTACACCCACCCGCGCAATGTTGGTACTTTGGATAAAAGTAAGAACAGCGTAGGTACCGGGCTTGTTGGCGCACCGGAGTGCGGCGACGTAATGCGTTTGCAGATTGAAGTGAATTCGGATAACGTGATCACCGACGCTAAATTTAAAACCTTTGGCTGTGGCAGCGCTATCGCGTCATCATCATTAGCTACCGAATGGCTAAAAGGCAAAAGCATCGACGATGCTATGAAGATCGACAATATGGATATTGTTGAAGAATTGGCTTTACCACCGGTAAAAATACACTGCTCGGTTTTGGCCGAGGACGCCATTAAAGCTGCCATAAACGACTACCGCGTTAAGAACGGTATGGAAGCTTTGGTAAGCGATAAGGTGCACCACTAAGAGTATTTGAGATGTGCGTATTGCGTATAGCGATTCTTGCTTGCGTGGATATTTGCATCTTTTTTACGAATGGCTATTTAGATTTAAACTGAATTAACAGAGAGAGTATTGAGATGTGCGTATTGCGTATAGCGACAAACTTTTAAACTTAATTAATACAGACCGGTCTAAACATAATAACAAACAATAAAAGGTAGTATCGCAATACGCATATCGCATTACGCAATACTAACCACAATACGCAATACTAATGGTAACAATAACCGATAAAGCAAAAAGCAAAATAGAGCACCTGATGCAGGACGCGGGGATGGATTCGTCCTATTTCCTGCGTGTATCTGTACAGGGCGGCGGTTGCTCGGGCTTATCATACAACCTCGATTTTGACAACGAAGAAAAAAAGGGCGACCAGTTTTTTGAAGACCATGGCATCCGTTTTTGCCTGGATATGAAATCGTTCCTTTACCTGGCCGGCACCGAGTTGGATTTTACCGACGGCTTGAACGGCAAAGGTTTTAATTTCCATAACCCTAACGCTACGCGTACCTGCGGTTGCGGCGAGAGTTTTTCTGTGTAATTTACTAAGTGAATACATAGTTTGTGAACAGGGCGCTGATTTATCGGTGCCCTGTTTGCGTTTAACTTGATTGATAATTAATTTATCGTAAATCAATAATTATTTTGTTTTTATCGATAATATAATTTTACTTTGTCTGATCAAACCTTATCGCATGAAAATTAAATGGAGTACTAACCTGGTTGTTAATGTTGTTATTATTGGTTTTGTAATGATAGTGATTGCCCTACTTATTCCTGAGTTCGCTTCCGTGCGTTCTACTACGATAGCGGACCCTATCGGCAGCACTGTTATTGACGAAGTTAATTCAGACAATGTAAAGCCTATCGACGCAAATATCTCAGATACGGTGAGATACGGCGAATACAAGGAAATGAAAGACAGCATACGCAGGATGCGAGATCTAAAAAATGGCGTTAGCCCAAGTTCGGGAGGCTCGACTGCAGGCTTTATAGGTACATCAAGCGGGCGAAGTTGTGATACCTGTAGTTTATGGTGGTTAAACACACATTTTAGAGATATACACGAACAACATTATGTGGTATTGCCCGGATGGAAATTGAAATTGGCGACCACTGATTGGGGAGCAAATACGGATGATTCAGTTAAGTTTTTTGTAGAACATGGGCAAGCCTATGTACGCAAAGCAATAAATACCTATACCAAAATGAAGGACGGGTCGACCTATCATACGATGCATATTAAAGACATACCTGTTAAATTCAGGTATGATGATAAGGCCCAAAATTTACTCATCCCCGTAAGTATCAAAACGAAAAACGTAGTGAGCATTATAGCCTGGTGTGTATTGATATTTATCCTAGTTTATTTTTTATACCTGGTCGCGGCATTTTTAAAATTTGTGCTCGACCTGTCGAAAGGCCACGCCTTTACCGACGAAAATGTAAAACGCCTATTGGTTATCGCGTTGAGCTTGCTCATAGCGCCTGTTTTGATACTCATTCTAAATTTGATAATGCGATTCATATTTAGAGACTATTTTATGCCCGATGTGATATCGAAAACCAGTAGCTGGAAAGATTCGTGGCAGGAACCTTTTGTAGGAATTGTATTTTTGCTCCTGTACCGTGCCTTCAGGCAGGGGAAAAAACTAAAGGACGAACACGATTTAACTGTTTAGCAATGCCTATTGTAGTAAATTTAGATATCATGATGGCAAGGCGCAAAATGAGCCTGACGGAGCTGAGTGAGCGCGTGGGTATTACTATGGCCAATCTCTCGATATTAAAAACCGGCAAAGCCAAAGCCGTGCGATTGGATACGCTCGATGCGATATGCCGGATACTGAACTGCCAGCCGGGCGATATTTTAGAGTATGTTGATGAGAACCCGCCTTATTGGTCTGGTTTGGTATCGGCGTAAGCCAATCTCATTTTCATATTTCAAAAATTTTCGCTATATTGTATAGTTTGTTTTGCGGCAAATGGGATATAAAAGAATGTTGAAATTATTCTTACAAAATCCCCCCTCTTTAGAGTGGCAGTTGACAGTAGCAGAAAAAAATAGTTCTTTGAAATATCCTACTTTTACCCCCCTGGCCCAATGATTGAATGATAGATTTACTGAATGATTGAACGTGATGAATTGGGACTTATTTTGAAAAATGCTTAAATTAGTATCTCAATTTTCCTGTGGTGTAACGGTAGCACGTCAGATTCTGGCTCTGTCGGTCGTGGTTCGAATCCATGCAGGAAAGCTTATTAGTTCATTAGTCATTGGTTCATCAGTTCATTGATCATTAGGTCATTAGGTCATTAGGTCATTGTCGCTTTGAGACCTGTCATTTGCACATTTGCAAATACGCACATTTGCACATCATTTCAACACATCCACCATATCGTACGATAGCGGGTTTGAGTTGCCTTCAGGGCGATGGTTGTAGGCCGAAAAGATGATGCACTTTTTATCCTGGTCGATACCGGGGAGTATTTTGCCGATGGCTTTTTTAATGCCGTCGAACTCTTTTCGGAGTGCTATGGTATCTCTTACATCAATCTTGGTAATGTATTTAATGGTAGGCGCATAGCCGCCACCGGGCATGGTTTGGGTCATTATTCTGAATATGGCCGGGCTGCCGGGCGCAGGTATTATTATCGGGAAGTTGTACTTATTGTAAGCTTCGGTTGATACATCGCCATAGTATTTGGCTATATCATCTTCCTGTTTGTATTGCCATGTTTCGGAGGGGCGCAGGCATTTGGTGGCATATTCAAGGTTGTTCATGGCATCAACCAGGTACCCTTTGGCATAATCGGCCTTGGCAAGTGCCAAAAGCTGCGGGGCATTTTTACCATTGATGGCATAATGGTCAAAATGCAAGCTGCTTAGTTTCCATCCGTAGCTGTAGTTGCCGTAAATGGCCGTGGCCAGCCATTTATCGCCACCCTGGTCAAGCAGCATCAGGGCGATATATGTCTCCGGCGTCGAGGTGCTTACGATCATCTTATAACTGCTATCCGGCGGACTTAATTTGTAAGTGGTGTCGGTAGCTTTGGTTTTTACATAATATTGGTCGAGCATGGTGTATTTACCATCCTTGCTCTCGTTGTTCATCATTTCGAAAGTGCGTTTATAAGTTGGCGTGGCCAGCATTTCGGCCGATAACAAGCCTTCAATGGTGGGTTCATCGTCGCTTTTGGCGGCGGCATATAACTGGTCGGTAAGCGCTTTAAATTTGTCGCGTTTGCCGCTTCTGATCTTATCGTTCATGTACATGCCGTTTTTATCGGGCGAACAGCTATGCAAAGTGGCCGCGATAAAAAACAAGGCACAAAGCCGCGTAAAAGAATGTTGTAGAAAGCGCATCGTGGTAGTGGTTTAGGTTATAGCTCAAATATGTGTATATTTTATGAGATATTTTGAAAAACATTGATATTTTAGGATATGGATTTGAAACTGGTGCGCAGCGGTTCGGATAACCCTGATTTTATCGCGTTGGTTGTTTTGCTTGATAAGGAACTGGACGAGCGATATGGGGCACAACAAGGGTTTTTCGGGCAATTTAACAGCCTGGCATCCATCAAACAGGTGGTTGTGGCTTACGCGGACGGCGTGCCCGCCGGTTGCGGTGCCATTAAGGAATATGAAACCGGCACTACCGAGGTTAAACGTATGTTTGTGAAGCCGGAGTTGAGGGGCAAAGGAATTGCGGGCGCGGTATTGAATGAACTGGAACAATGGGCGTGCCAATCGGGCTATAGCCATACCATCCTGCAAACAGGGATGAACCAGCCTGAAGCGGTGGCCTTGTACAGTAAAGCCGGTTACCAACATATTGAAAACTACGGGCAATACGCAGGTACCGATGATAGTATTTGTATGAAGAAAAGGTTATGACTGTTTTTTATCCCATTTATCTATAAACTCGCGAAGCAAGTCATTTTGCTCGTTTTTTAGTCTTAGAAAGCGGGTTACCCAAACATAGATAAGAATGAGTGTGGTAATTAATAGTATCAATAGAAACAGTGGCCATAATAAAAGCAGCAAAGCTGGCGAGTCGTCAATGAACGTTAAAATACCTGTCATAAGTTTAGTTTAGATAGACCAAAGTAGCATTTATTTTTAACTAACATAACATAAAAACAATACAAAATGAATAATATCCAACCCTTCCACATCGCCATCCCGGTTTACGACCTGGAGGCTGCCCGCAAATTTTACCGCGAAGTTCTGGAGTGTCCCGAAGGCCGCAGTGATACCCTGTGGATCGATTTTAACCTGTACGGGCACCAATTGGTAATACACCATAAACCAAAACCTGCCGATGCGCCCGAACTGCACCATAACCCGGTCGACGGGCACGATGTACCTATCCCCCATTACGGTGTGGTGCTGGAATGGGATGCCTGGCACGAACTGGAAGCAAAACTAAGGAAACACGACATCCAATTTGTAATTGAACCCGGTATCCGCTTTAAAGGCAAGCCTGGCGAACAGGCCACCATGTTCTTTTTAGATCCGAGCGGTAACGCGCTGGAATTTAAAGCATTTAAGGATATAGGGCAATTGTTTGCGGTATAATATTTTCAAAACTTTTCGTTATTTTTGTGTATGCAAACGCTCGAAATAAAAGTGCCAGACAACAAGACCCGCTTAGTAAAAGAGTTTTTAAAAGAACTGGGTGTAACTTTTAAGGTAAAGAAGGAAGTCAATATCCCAAATGCAGAAACTATAGCTGCCATGGACGAATTGAAAGCTGGCAAAGGAAAGAAATTTGCAAGCGTTGATGAGCTTTTTAATAGTATCTGAGATAGGGAATGTTTAAGATAGTTACTTCAACAAAATTTCTGAAAGACTTAAAACTTCTTAAAAAACGTTCAGGTAAAGATTTTCAATTATTACAACAATTAGTTATCCTGCTTGCCGAAAAGGGCCATAAAGGCCTTTCCAAGAAGCATCGACCACACAAGCTTAGCGGAAATTATAAAGGTTATTGGGAGTGTCATGTAAAGCCCGACCTATTACTTATTTGGGACGAGAATGAACAAATAAATTTGTTAGAATTGGTGCGAACCGGCGCTCATTCAGATCTGTTCTGATCTATCGTTTCTAAGATCAAAAACAATCCCATCTATCTCTTGTTGTTCTATCATCAGTATAAACCGATAAAACGAACAAGATGGATAAGATAAAGAAATTTGATTTGATGGAAAAGATCGTTCACGAGTTGGAAGATCTGAAACACAGCCAAACAGCATTAGTACAAAAGCTGGCGAAAATTGAGGTGGATAATATGGATCTTGGCGATAAGCGCCTGGAAAAAGACCTGCCCGATATGCACCAGCGTGTAGCTGATAACCTGGATACGGTAAAAGCCATATTGGAATATTTTGCCGAAAAGACGGAAAGCTTTAGCAACACCAATAATATCAGTGCTTTAAAAGAACAGGAGGCCATTAACAACTTATAATTTTCCCTGTGATGAAAAGAGCCATTTTGCCCCAAACGGGCGGAATGGTTTTTTTAACGACCAAAAATTATGATGACAGATGAATTATTAGCAGAAGCAAGAGTTACCATTAACGCTGCCGCTGCCAACGTTTGGAAAGCTTTGACTACGCCGGAACTCATAAAAAAATACCTGATGGGCACCAACGTAACCAGCACCTGGAAAGTTGGCGGCCATATTGAATACGAAGGTGAATACAACGGTAAAATATACCACGATAAAGGTGTGATAAAACAACTGGAACCCGGCAAAATATTCCAAAATACGTATTGGAGTTCGATGGGCGGCAAAGAAGACAAGCCCGAAAACTATAACCTGGTAACTTACCGCCTTTACGAAGCGGATGGTAAAACCACGGTTACGCTTACGCAGGATAATATACACAGCGAAAAAGAGAAAGAACATTCGGCTGCTAACTGGAATATGGTGCTGCAAAAGTTAAAAGAAGTGGTTGAGGGATAATTGACCCGAAAAATTGCCATTGTAATGGAGATAGCTTAATTTTAACTATTCATCTTTTATCACCATGGCAAAAAACAAAACCACCGAAACAGAGATAAGCGTTGATGACTTTATCAACGAAATCCCGGATGAAAAAAAACGGGCCGACAGCTATCGTATGATAGCAATGTGCAAAGACGTTACCGGCCTTGAGGCTAAAATGTGGGGGCCGAGCATCATTGGTTTTGGTACTTACCATTACAAATATGATAGCGGGCACGAGGGCGATATGCCATTAGCGGCTTTCTCTCCCCGTAAGGATGCCATCAGTATCTACCTGTGTTCGGGTTTTAAGCGCCGGGCCGAACTTAGCGCGAAGCTGGGGAAATATAAAGACAAGGATGGTCGGGGCTGTATGTACATCAAAAAGCTCGACGATGTGGATATGGAGGTACTGAAAGAAATGTACGTCGCGTCCATGGAACAGGTAAAAACAGAATATCCCGACTAATAAAAGCCCCCGCAAAAATGCAAGGGGCTTCTATATCACAATCATCATAGTTTATTTACCGGCAGCTACAAGCCCGGGCATACCTTGCGGTGGCGCAGTTTCGAGGCCGCCTGTAATGCTTGTTGCTACAGAGTTCACTGTTATAGTACCGCTGGTCAACCCATCGCGTTTGGCGGTTATCGTAATAGCGCCCGGTGTAGTTGTTGAACGGATAGACACGCGGTTAATGCCATCCTCGGTGCTAAGGTAAAGGTTATTGGTGCTGTTAAGCATAGCGGCATTGAATCCCCCTCGCCAAATTACCGGGCCCGATACACTGAAATCAACACGTCCTTCATCTGTAGGGCAACGGCGGCCTTTGGCATCAACCACTTCAAAGTCGATGAAGGCAACATCACTGCCATCGGCTACCAGGCCTTGCGGGCCGGTATGTAAGGTTAATTTAATGGCTTTGGGTTCGCCGGCTGTCTCTATCTCTTGTTGAGCAACTACTTTACTCCCTTTGGTGGCTATCGCTTTGATAGTGCCGGGGATAAAGGTTACATTGTCAAAGGCATAGATAAAGCCTGTAGGTTCGCCTTCTCTTGGTGTCGAAGTACGGTCGCTGCGGCCGGTAGTATCTACAAAGTTCATAGCTTTTGTTTGTACGCCAAGCGATTTGCCGTTTACAAACAGTTCAACCTTGTCGCAATGGCTGGCAGCAACGTACATGGTTTTGCGTGTGCCCTGCGGATAGGTCCAGTGGCCTATAATGTGCAGGTCGGGTTGCTCGTTCTGCATTACCCGTGATACGTAGAACATTTCCTTGGGCAAGCGAACACCATCCACCTTACCGCTTACTCGGAGCACATAACTGCCCTGCTGGCGGCCATCGGCATCCGAATCGGAGAAATAGATAGAGCTATAGCCCGACCATTTTGCGTGGATAGGATCTTTATTATCTATCCTGTTGGTAAGATAACTGTTGTACCTAACGGCCCCGGCCAGGCAAAAGCTCTCCGAGTTCCAATGATAGCTATCGCTGCCCGGACCAGGGCGGCCACCCGCGCCTTCAACAATATGGGGTTTGAACCCAAAATGCGGCGGCGAGTAGTTGTCCCAAATGTTACGGCCGGCCTCATCACGAAAATCTTCAGATTCGATGAGCGGGGCTTTATCACGGCGTGCAAGGCTGTAACCGCGGAAGATATCGTTGCCGGTAACTTTGTCAGTCTTGGCATCCTGCCCTATCATCACACCATAATACTCGGATACTGGTGTAAGGGCGTTGTTGGCTGTTACATCGTCATTATCGCGGGTACCTACTACACGACCACCATGCGGGTCTATCTCTTTGCGCAGGTTTACCATTTGCACCATCTGGTCAGCAGTTACAATGGTGTTACCGGTTTCCCAAAACAGAATACTTGGGTTATTGCGATAAAATATCATGGAGGTTTTCATTACCTCTACACGTTGGTCCCACTGGCGGCCGGTAACCAATCGTTCCTTATCCCCTGCAGGGCAAATCGCCACTACGCCATACTTATCGCAGGCCTCCACATCTACTTTTTCGGGCGACACGTGCATCCAGCGAACATAGTTCCCATTGCTTTGTTTTAATAACGACATAGTATAATCGTGCATCCAATTTGGATAAGCACCGCCTAAACCGGCCCAGTCATCGGCCGAGCGTTGCGAGTAGCCGGTTAGCCAAACAAATTTGCCGTTGATGTAAACGCCACCGGTGCCTGCGCCACCTTTAAACTCTGTCTGGCGAAAGCCGGTATGAATATCGACAACATCAACCACTTTGCTGTTCACTGTCAGGATAGAATAAACATGGTACAGATAAGGATCAGTAGTATCCCAAAAACGGGCATCGGTCAATGTGCCTGAAGCTGTAAACATTTCGGACTGCCCGGCTACCAGGTCGGATGTGGTACCATCCAATTTGGCTTTTACGTTGCCGTCGTTATCAACCACAATTGCCGAAAGGGTAATAGAGGCATAATCACTCGTCTCGTTCACTACTTCCGATTCTACTTTAATGTCAGCTGTCTTTTTTTTGAGGTCTATATTATCGGGGTATACATAGATGCCATGTGTCTTTAAACCTTCATAAAGCGGCAGCGTTTGGTAAACTTTGCCCGTAACGATAAGCGAGGCATTGCGGTTAAGACCGCCAAAATCGGGATTAAAGTCCTTGGAGTTCCACTCAAAATTAACGCCCGTAGCTTGTTCTTTGTAGCTGGTGCTGTTATCTACTTTTACTGCAAGTACATTATCTTGTCCGCCAAAATTGGCGTATTGGGTAATATCGAAGCCAACTGCGGTTACTCCGTTCTCGTATTTACCGATCGGCTTGCCGTTCAAAAAGAAAAAACCCGCCTGGCGCAAACCATCAAATTCAAGGAATATCTTTTGGCCGTCGCTGCCCGCAGGCAGTTTAAAGTGCTTACGGTACCAGCCGATACCCATCATTTTTTCGCCAACGTCGCCGCCCCCATGGCTAATATAGGCCCGGTAGGTGTCGGTTTCGTTCCAGGTATGAGGCAGGCTTACCGACGCCCAGGACGCGTCATCAAAACCGGGCTGATCGGCACCGGGCACATCGCCAAAAACAAACTTCCAGCCGGGGTTAAAGTTATAGGTGGCACGCGGTGATACCGGCGGCTGAAAAGGTGGTGTATTTGTTTTTGCAGTGGCGATGGCACAAAACAACAGGCAACAGGTTGCAATGGCAATAGGTTTGAGAACTTTCATAATTCAGTTTTGGTGGGTGCACATAGCTATGTATAAATGCACGCATAAATTTATCAATAATAAATTACTGTGTGTATTTAGTTTTTGCAACATACCCATGTGATAGCTGGGGTAATGCAATGTTGCTCAAAATATTTGTCAAATCGGTTAAAAAGCGATGATTTTTTTACGGAAACGTTTTCGCTCAATATGTTACTTTTGTAATTGCCATGACCCAGATCACTATTAAAGAACTTGCCCAACGTTTAAACCTGTCAATATCCACCGTTTCGCGGGCTTTGAGCGATAGCTACGAGATCAGCAAAGCCACCCGCGATAAGGTGCGGGCATTGGCACAGGAGCTGAACTATACCCCTAACCTGTATGCCAGCGGCCTGCGCAGCCAAAAAAGCAAAACGATAGCCGTCATCATTCCTGAGATATTGAACAACTTTTTCGCGCTGGCTATAGATGGTATAGAAGAAATTGCGCAGGAAAATGGTTACCATGTGTTGATCTATCTCACACATGACGACCATCTGAAAGAAGCAGCCATGGTACAGCACTTGCTTAATGGACGTGTTGATGGCATATTGATGTCTGTAGCAAGCGGCAGCAACGATACCAGCCATATTGCCGAGTTTACCAAGCTACAGATCCCTGTTGTGTTTTTCGACCGTGTATGCGATGGTTTCAACACCATCAAAATTGTAACCGACGACCACCGGAGCGGTTATAACGCCACGAGCCACTTAATGGAACGTGGTTGTAAGAAGGTGGCATACCTGTCGCTATCCAAAAACCTCTCGATAGACCAGAAACGGATGGATGGTTATTTGGAAGCTTGCCAAAAGTATGGATTGTCGCCATTTATCATCAACTGTACACAAAACGACGAGGAGAACATCCGGATCCTTACCGATGCACTTAGCATCGATAAAAGCATTGACGGTATATTCGCATCGGTCGAAAAGCTGGCCATTACCACTTACGAAGTTTGTCAGCAGCGTGGGATAGAGATACCACGGCAAATAAAGATCGTTAGTTTCTCTAACCTAAGGATCGCTTCGCTATTGAAACCATCGCTAACTACTATTACGCAGCCAGCTTTCGAAATTGGTAAGCAAGCTACCATCGCCTTGTTCAAAGCATTAAGGAACAATACCCTGTTCAGCGAAAACGAGGAAATAGTGCTGCCATCAATACTCGTCGAGCGCGATTCGACGGCCGTGCGATAAGTTATCATCTTTAAAATACTGTAAATCAAATGCCTTTTAATTCTTTTAAAATAGTATTTGCAAAAACTTGCGGGTTTACTATCTTTGCAACCCCAAACGGGATGTAGCGTAGCCCGGTATCGCGCCACATTTGGGATGTGGAGGCCGCAGGTTCGAATCCTGCCATCCCGACACCGGAAATTAAAAGCCCTGACGAAAGTCAGGGCTTTTTTGTTTTCGTAACACTCTATCTGATAATTATATTGAAGTCCTCGAAATTTAAACGGTATTCTGCGCTATATTCGCTGTTCAACATATCGTATGGTATAAAGCGTACGTTATAGTTTTAATTTAAACATTGTGGTAGGCTATTTACCCTTATTCTGCAGGAATTTCCTGATCTGCTGTACTTGCCTACTTGCATCTGCCGGCTGTTTTGCACAGCAAACCACTGTCAGCGGATCAGTTATAGATGCCGGAACGGGACAAGCGCTGCCCATGGTCAGCGTTACTTTCGCAGGCAGCCGTATCGGTACCATGACGGACAGCCTTGGCAAATATACCTTATCTGCTCCGGATAATTTTTCACACATCGTGATCTCGGCCATAGGCTATCGATCCCTCATAAGGACAATATCGGCGGGAACTAAAAACGAGGTAGCCGCCGTCAAACTGGAAAAGGTCCGGACCCAACTTAAAGAGGTGTCCATCAGTGCGCAGCCTAACAAACCATACCGTAACAAGGATAACCCGGCGGTTGAACTGATCCGGCGTGTTATCGCCCATAAAGAGGCTAACCGGCCGCAGAGCACTACTTACCTGCAATATGAACAATACGAACGCACCGCGCTTGGTCTTTCGGGCATACAGCCCGCACTGGTCAATAATTTTGTGTTCCGTCCGTATCGTTTTATGTTTGACACAGCTGGGGGAAAACTATCGGCCGAGGTATACCTCAGCGAAAAACGGTACCGGCTATACCTTCAGAAAACGCCTGAAAAATCTATCAAAATATTAGCGGCTCAAAAAGAAGCCAACATTCTTAAGTTCATCGACACAGCCGCGGTCAATATCTATGTGAATCGGCTTTACGGCGACAAGGTTGATATTTATGACAATAATATATTCATTGTCAACTACCAGTTTTTAAGCCCGATTGCCGACCATGCGCCCGACTTTTATAAATTCTTCATTACCGATACGATCCGGTCTGGAAAAGATACCCTGGTCAAACTCAGTTTTATCCCCCGAAACAAGGGCGACCTGCTTTTTGAAGGCCACTTGCTGGTTACACTCGATGGCAACTATGCGGTAACCTCCTGTGCATTGAACGTGGATAAGCAGATCAACCTGAATTATTTGCGCAGTTTACAGGTTAGTTTAGATTTCCGGAAACAACCTTCGGGCCGTTACTATTTGACCAAAAGCGACACGAAGGCTGATTTTGGCATCTTAAAGAACAAGGGTGCCGCATTAAATGGTGAGCGGACGATCTCTTATACCGGCTACCTCACCGATCAACCAATGAGCGCCGAATTTTACAAAGGCGAGTCCGAACAGGTCGCTCCGGGTTTCGACCAGCACGATAGTATGTATTGGGCAAAACAACGGCCGGACACACTTCCCGAAAAACAAGCAGAATATTATCGCCAGGTTGGTCAGCTCGAAAAAATGCCTGCGTTTAAAAGGGTCACCTGGATAGCTGCGACACTCAACAGCGGATTTGCAGACCTTGGACCGTTCCAGTTCAATACGGCTTACCTGGCCTCCTACAGCACCGTAGAGGGCCTGCGCCTTGGTCTTGGCGGGCGCACTACCCCAAAATTCAATCAAAGGGTTTACCTGGAGGGCTACCTGGCCGAAGGTTTGTCGGATCATCAATTGAAATATAATACGACCGTATATTATACTTTTAACGCAACACCATTTTACCGTTATCCAAACAATTATTTAAAAATAAGCCAGCAATATGATATCGGCTTGCCTGGTGATAATTCGAGCGGCGGAAATTTCAGGACACCGCTATCGTCTTTCCAGACAGGAACGACCCGTTATTATTTTTATTCGCGTATTTTTAAGTTGGATTATGTAAAGGAATATGATAATCACTTCTCTTTTGATGCCGGTTTCTATCGCCGCAGCGACCAGGCGGCAGGTGCGCTGACTTATACGCTGAATGACCCACAGCAAACCCCGGTTGATCAGATCACATCCAGCGTATTTACCCTGTCGCTTCGCTACGCTCCTCATGAGCAAATCTACCAGGGAGCCGATTACCGGAACACCATCAGGAACCAATACCCAATCATGACCATCCTCTTCAGCCAGGGCATCCAGGGTTTGTTTGGCGGAACCAACCAATACAGTGCTTTTACAGCTACCATACAGAAACGTGTTTACTTATCGCAGCTGGGATTCGCTGACGTTACCCTACTGGGCGGCATGATAGCCGGCAAAGTGCCCTACCCGCTGTTAAACATCAGCAGTGCTAACCAATCCATTGTCTATTCGGCCAACAGCTACAACCAAATGCATTACCTGGAGTTTGTGAGCGATCACTATGCCGGCTTGAATATCACGCAGAGTTTTAATGGTTTTTTCCTGAACAAAGTACCCCTGATCGATCGTTTAAAATGGCGGGAGTTCCTGTCATTTAAAGTACTTTACGGTGGCTTAAGGGCAGAAAACAACCCGGCGCTGACGAGCGGACTTTACAATTTTCCCGTTCCGGCTGCGGGCGCATCCGGAACATATCCGCTGGGCAGCACTCCTTATACTGAGGCTGGTGTAGGTATCGGCAATATATTCAAGGTTCTCAGGATCGATGGTATCCGGCGGTTCACCTATCTCGACCATCCGGGCATTTCAAAAAACGGCATTAAAATATCGCTGAGGGTTGGTCTGTAGCAGATGTTTAAAGCACTATTAAAGTGAAATTGATTTATAGTTTATATAATTAAAATGGACAAAACTTCAGAAGCTTTGAGCTTTCTTGTCCAACAAAAAAAATTGATTAAAAAAAACAAAACATGCGGCTCATTGTTATACAACAATTTCTACTATCTTGATTTTTTTAAAATCAAGATATGTAAATCAGGCATTGATGCGATATCTGTGAGACTGGTACAACCTTCAACTGAACCTATGTATATAAAATACTGTCACGAATATGGCTGAAAAACTTACACAGCAGGGCTACATCGATATTTTCAACCATTGTAAGTCGACCATATTGGTTGTGAATATCGACGCTCCTGTTTATACCATCTTGGATGTTAACCAGGCCTATCTTAATGCCACAAATACAACACGCGAAACCTTGGTAGGTAAAGGCGTATTCGCGGCTTTCCCAGCAAACCCAACCGACGAAGTATCAAAAAATATCGAACGCACCATTTTTTCGTTCGAGCAGGCCATCAGTACAAAAAAGCCACATACCATGAGCAATTACAGGTATGATATACCCATCCGCGACACCGGTGAATTTGAAGAACGGTACTGGACAACAACCAATACCCCTGTATTGGACAAGCATGGTAATGTCGATTATTTTATTCACTCGCCTGAAAACGTTACCGAGTTATTCAAACTGGGCGAAAGAGAAAAAGCCGGTGTGGAAGCGTTAAAAATGCAACGCCAGCAATTGTATTCTACATTTATGCAGGCACCTGTTGGGATAGCTATATTTAAAGGCCCCGAATACATCGTTGAGCTGATCAATCCGCCGTTGTGCACACTGTACGACAAGACCGTAGAAGAAATGCTCGGCAAACCGGTGTTTGATGTATTAACACATACAAAAGGTTTAGGATTTGAAGAATTACTTGACAATGTGCGTACAACAGGCGAGCCTTTCAATGGGCAAGGGTGGGCGGCACCAATAATACGTAAGGGTAAATTGGAAACAGTGTACTTCAACTTTGTTTACGAACCTTTCAGGGAAAATGATGGCACGATAAGCGGAGTAATAGCAGTGGCAGCCGAAGTTACGGACCAGGTTATAGCTAAACAAAAGTTAGAAGAAGCGGAGGAAAGGGCAAGGTTGGCAGCTGATGCGGTTGGTTTAGGAACCTTTGATCTCAACTTATTAACCGGTGAGATGATTACTTCCAAAATTTTCGCCAATATTTTCGGTTTCGAAGAACCTGTGCCAAGAGAAGAGTACATTAATGTATTTCACCCCGACGATATTGAAATGCGGGCTAACGCGCACATCGATGCAATAACATCGGGCAGATTGATTTATGATGCTCGCGTAATATGGCAGGATCGCACAGTTCACTGGATACGTGTTGAAGGTAAGGTGTTTTATGAACGGGCAAAAGCGGTGAGGATATTAGGTACCCTGCTCGATTTTACCGAACAGCGGCAAAACAGGGAAGAACAACGTAAACTGATCACATTAGTGGATAATAGTGTCGATCTGATGTCGATATTGAATCTTGACGGCAAAAACTCGTATATCAACGAAGCAGGTATGAAGTTGTTAGGTTTTGATACCGTGGAGCAGGTGATGACCACGCCGATATCAGACCTGCACGACCCCGTCGATTTTGAACTTGTCAAAGATAAAGTATTACCCTCGGTAATGAGTAAAGGGCGTTGGGCCGGTGTGATGCAGGTACGCCACATCAAAACTCACGAGATATTCCCGGTATTTAATAATTGTATCCGTATTGACGACCCTGTTTCGGGCGAACCCCTTGCCGTTGGTGCAGTTATGCGCGACCTGCGCCCCGAATTTGCCGCCAAGCAGGCCTTAGCCGATAGTGAGCAGTTGTTGAGGAGTATTACCACCGCCGCGCCAACCGGTTTGTGGATGTCGGATGAGCAGGGTGCGATCATATATATTAACCAGACCTGGATAGACTGGACAGGCGTACCATATGCTAATCACTTAGGCAGCAGTTGGCTGAACTGTCTTGTTGCGGAGGACAGGGCGGCCACGGCCCACCAATTATTAAACGACCTCGCTAACCGGCAATTATATGAAAGTGAGTTTAGGATAATGCACGCTGACGGTACCATACACTGGTGTATAGCCAACGGCAGGCCACAATATTCAACGGACGGCACATTTACGGGTTACATTGGCGCTTGTGTTGATATTACGGAACAAAAACTCCTGCAACAACAAAAAGACGATTTTATTGGCATTGCCAGTCACGAATTAAAAACACCCGTAACAAGTATAAAAGCTTACGCACAGGTTTTAGAAAAAGTGCTGTCAATAAAAGGCGAAACAAAGGAAGCGCAAATGATAGCCAAAATGGATGGGCAACTTAACCGTTTGACCAGCCTGATAGGCGACCTGCTCGACGTTACAAAGATGAATACAGGTAAATTGCAGTT
>Ga0206951_1048_pt1 | contig 33109 bp, 24 predicted proteins | sample Alteio_BWOrgHeat_38_FD_152974 | JGI IMG/M metagenome (GOLD analysis project Ga0206951, IMG submission 152974) | Enriched cells from forest soil in Barre Woods Harvard Forest LTER site, Petersham, Massachusetts, United States -... | ecosystem: Environmental > Terrestrial > Soil > Temperate forest >... | reverse complement strand
GCCAGGTTCCGGCTTGTGGGGCGATGGAAACCCGCCGGGCTATTGCGGCGGCTTCCGCGGCCTGGCCGGCCTGGCGAGGTCTGGATGCTCGCAAACGAGCCGGGCTTTTGTGGCGCTGGGCGCAATTGATTGATGAAAATAAGCAGGACTTGGCCTATCTGATTACGCTGGAAGAAGGCAAGCCCTTGGCGGAGTCGCTGTCAGAAATCGATTATGCCAATTCGTTTATTAAATGGTTTGCCGAGGAAGGCCGGCGGATTTATGGTGATATTATTCCGCCGCTCCTTCCTAATCAGCATCTTTTAGTGATCAAGCAGCCGATCGGCGTGGTCGCTTCCATCACCCCCTGGAACTTTCCGGCGGCGATGATTACGCGCAAATGCGCGCCGGCTTTGGCCGCCGGCTGTCCAGTGGTGGTCAAGCCGGCGGGGGAGACGCCTTTTACCGCTTTGGCTCTGGCTTATTTGGCGGCAGAGGCCGGGTTGCCCGAGGGGGTGTTTAATGTCTTGACCGGTGTGCCGGAAGAAATTGGCCTGGAAATGACGAGCAACCCGCTGGTGCGTAAATTTTCCTTCACGGGGTCAACGGCGGTGGGCCGCTTGTTGATGCGTCAGTGTGCCGGCACGATCAAGAAAATGTCTTTGGAATTGGGCGGCAATGCGCCTTTCCTGGTTTTTGACGATGCCGACTTGGATGCCGCGGTCAAAGGTGCCATGGCGTCTAAGTTTCGCAACATGGGCCAGAGTTGTGTCTGTGCGAATCGCATTTATGTGCAGGAAGGGGTTTATGCTGCGTTTACGCAAAAATTGGTCGCGGCGGTGAAGGAGCTCAAGGTGGGTAATGGCTTTGAGGCGGGGGTGCAGCAGGGGCCGCTGATTAATGAGGCTGGTTTGGAAAAGGTGAAAGAGCATATAATGGACGCTGTTTCTAAAGGCGCTAAAATTTTGTGCGGCGGCAAGTCGCATGCCTTGGGGGGCTTGTTTTTCGAGCCGACGGTTTTGACGGAGGCGACGATGGAAATGCGGTTGGCGCAGGAGGAAACCTTTGGGCCGGTGGCGCCTTTGTTTCGGTTTCGTACGGAGGAGGAAGGGATTGAAATGGCGAACCGGACGGAATTTGGGTTGGGGGGTTACTTTTATAGCCGGGGTCCCGAGGAAGAAGCCATGCGCATCGAAACCGATATTAAACTCGATTTTTCAGACGTCCTAATCCGTCCCAAACGCAGCGTTTTGCAATCGCGCGTTGAAGTTTCCCTGGAGCGCGAATTTCGTTTTCGTCATTCCGGCACCACGTGGTCGGGCATTCCCATTGTCGCCGCCAACATGGACCACACCGGCACCTTTGCCATGGCCAAGGCCTTGTCTGAACACCGTCTGCTGACCGGCATGGACAAATTCATTACCCCCGAGGATTGGAAAAAATTCGCCGCCAAACACGCCGCCGTGGTTCCCCACTGCTTTGTCTCGCTCGGCGTTGCGGAACACGATTTAAAAAAACTCCAAGAAATCATGGCCGAAGTGGACATCCCCTATATTTGCCTCGACGTGGCCAACGGCTATACCGAGCGCTTCGTTGCCTGCCTGGAACGTATTCGCGAACTCTTTCCTAAAAAAGTGATCATGGCCGGCAACGTCGTCACCGGCGAAATGGTTGAAGAACTGATTCTCTCCGGCGCCGACATCGTCAAAATCGGCATCGGCCCGGGCTCGGTCTGCACCACCCGTGAAAAAACCGGCGTCGGCTATCCCCAACTATCCGCCATCATTGAATGCGCCGACGCGGCCCATGGTTTAGGCGGGCTGGTCTGCGCGGACGGCGGTTGCGTCACTCCGGGAGATGTCGCCAAAGCCTTTGCCGCCGGCGCGGATTTTGTCATGCTGGGCGGCATGCTGGCTGGCCACGACGAAAGCAGTGGTGAAGTTATCGAAGAGAATGGCAAAAAATTGAAACGGTTCTATGGCATGAGTTCGACGGAAGCCATGGAAAAACACCACGGCTCGGTCGCACAATACCGCGCCAGCGAAGGGCGTTCGGTCAACATCCCCTATCGCGGCCCGGTGAAAAATACCATTCTCGATGTTCTCGGCGGCCTGCGCTCCACCTGCACCTATGTCGGCGCGCATCGTTTGAAGGAATTATCAAAACGCACCACCTTCATTCGCGTAGCCAGGCAATTGAACGAAGCCTTCGTGCCATTTACGATTGATCAAAGCAAATAAACAATGAAAAACGGCTCGCCTATGGAAACCACCCACTTTGGCTACCAGGAAGTACCCGTCCAGGAAAAGACGGGCCGGGTTGCTGATGTTTTCCATTCCGTGGCCAATCGCTATGACCTCATGAACGACCTAATGTCCGGCGGCCTGCATCGTTTATGGAAGCGCCTCGCCATTGCACAATGCAACGCCCGGCCCGGGCAAACGCTGCTCGACGTCGCCTCCGGCACCGGGGATTTGGCGGCGGCCCTGGCCCGAAAAGTGGGAAAAAGCGGCCACGTTATTATGACCGACATCAATGAATCCATGTTGGCCCGCGGTCGAGAGCGCCTGCTGAACCAAGGCCTGGTCGGCAATGTCTTTTACGTCCTGGCCAACGCCGAGGAATTGCCCTTCCCTTCCCATTCCTTTGACTGTGTCACTATCGCCTTTGGCCTGCGCAATGTCACCCAACAAGAAAAAGCCCTGCAGTCCATGTACCGCGTCTTGAAGCCCGGCGGCAAGGCATTGATTTTAGAATTTTCGCGCATGACCCTGCCCTGGCTGCAAAAATTGTACGATCTTTATTCTTTCAATATTATTCCCAAGCTGGGTGAATGGGTAACCCAGGACCGTAAGAGTTATGACTACCTTGTTGAATCCATCCGCATGCATCCTGACCAGGAAACCTTAAAGGGGATGATGGAAAAAGCTGGCTTTGAAGACGTGGACTACCACAACCTGACCGGCGGCATTGTAGCCTTACATCACGGGTATAAATACTAAATGATCAAATCCTTTTTGCTGCAACCCATCGAAAAAGCCCTCAACCGCTATCTGGCCCTGGACCCCGAATCCCACCAGCGCCTGCACGGCCTGGAAGGCAAAACCATCACGATCCACCTCGAGGCACTCCAACAGTATTTTCAACTGACTATCCACGAAAAAACGATCCGCGTCACCGCCGGCGAAACCCTACCAGCTGAAATCAAAATTCGCGGCACGCCCCTGAACCTGCTGTCCCTCGCCCTCAGCCGCGACAAGAAAAACCATTTCTTCACCGAGACCGTCGCCATCGAAGGCAACGCTGAACTCGGCCAACAAATCATCGACCTCTTCGACCAGCTGGAAATCGATTGGGAAGAACAACTCGCCGGCTGGGTCGGCGACTTCCCCGCCCACCAATTGGGCCGCTTGGCCCAAAAATTCCTTGCCTGGGGCCAAGAAGCTAAAACCAGCCTGACGCAAAATCTCAATGAATATGTCCACGAAGAAAAACCCTGGTTCCCTCCGGCCGCCGCCCTGGCGGATTTCTTGAGCGAAGTCGACGACTTGCGGCTGGACCTGGATCGACTGGAAGCAAGGGTGAAGCAGCTGCAGAGGGAGCAGTGTTAAATAATACTGCTTAAGCTAGAGTAGCTCGGGAACAACGAGGAGAGAAGGATTCAATGCAAAAGTGGAGCGGCTTGTGAGCTACAGAACATGCTTCACTGCGTTCGATTTAAATGCTCTCACGACCGTTTTATTCTGACTCAAATCATATTCATAAAGAACCTGACCGTAATCAATTCGCTTGCTGGCTCGCGACATATTGAAAATCTCCTCTCATTTAATAATGTATACATTTGTGTATAAATCAATATACATATATGTATTAGAATAAGGCGACAAACTTATAATATCATGATAAATATACATTATTTATTAGAGAGCCAAAAAAACATTTATGTTAAACTTCTGGAAAATTCATTAGGATTTTTGTAGTGTTAAAGTTATTTACACGCTTTTTCCGTTTGCTACACATTAATTTCGTCCTTGCACGCTACAACCTGGATGAAATAATCCTCGCCACGCACTGGTTTTATCCCCTGCGCTTCCTGACCTACTTCAATCCCTGGTATTGGACCACGGGCCGAACCCTACCACGTGGGCTGCGCCTCCGCCGCGCACTGGAAGACTTAGGTCCCATTTTTGTCAAAGCAGGGCAAATCCTTTCTACCCGCCTCGACTTCCTGCCGGACGACCTGGCCCTGGAGCTCGCGCAACTGCAAGACCGGGTCGCTCCCTTTCCCGGCAAAGAAGCTAAAAAAATCATTGAAGCCGCCATGAAATGCCCCCTGCCTCAGGTTTTCTCGCATTTTGAAACCGAAGCCCTGGCCTCAGCTTCCATCGCCCAGGTGCACGCCGCCACCCTCCACAATGGAAAAGCCGTGGTCGTCAAAGTGCTGCGGCCGCAAATCAAAAAAGTGATCGACGGCGACCTCGACCTGCTCATGACGTTGGCCAAGCTGGCCGAGCGCTATTGGAAGGGCGCACGCTCTTTCAAGCCCCGGGAAATGGTCGATGAAATCGCCCATACGCTTTACGACGAACTGGATCTGCTGCGGGAAGGCGCCAACGCCTCGCAGCTACGACGCAACTTTTTGCATTCGCCCATCTTGCACATCCCTGAAATTTATTGGTCTCACAGCCATGCCAACGTCCTGGTGATGGAGCGCATCGAGGGCATTCCCATTCATGACATGGACAAGCTGCGGAAAGCCGGCATCAATCTTAAAAAAGTCGCCGAGCGCGGCATCGACATCTTTTTCACCCAGGTCTTTCGTGACAATTTTTTTCACGCCGACTTGCATCCCGGCAATCTCTTTATCTCCGCTACAAATCCACAAGACCCGAAATATTTGGCGGTTGATTTCGGCATCGCGGGCTCCCTGAACAGCAAAGATCAGCGTTATCTAGCAGAAAATATGTTGGCCTTTTTAAAGCGCGACTACCGCCGCGTCGCGGAATTGCACATCGCCTCCGGCTGGCTGCCGCCAGAGACACGCGCCGATCAATTTGAAGGCGCCATTCGCGCCGTTTGCGAACCCATCTTCGAGTTACCACTCAAGGATATTTCTTTCGCCCAGTTACTCTATCGCCTCTTTCAAACCGCGCGGCGCTTTCACATCAACATTCAACCACAGCTGATTCTGCTGCAAAAATCCCTGTTCAGCATTGAAAGCCTGGCCAGACAACTTTGCCCGGAAATCGATCTTTGGAAAACAGCGGCGCCTTACTTGGAACACTGGCTGAAAAGACAGGTCGGCGTCAAAGCCTTTTTCAAGCGCATCCGCGACAACCTCCCGTTGTGGTCGGAAAAGCTGCCTGAAATTCCCGGCCTGATTTTTGAAGTTTTGAACGAGACGCAACAACGGCAGGAAAAAATTCGCTTCGCTGAGGAAAGGCAAGCGCGCAACAATAACCAGCCGCCCGCAACTTCCGGTGCGCGTTACTTCTGGGTCGGCTCCGGCCTGACGCTCACTCTGGCCGGCGGCCTCTTGCTGCTGCATCCCTTTCATCCCACGCTTTACCACGCTTTTTCTGCAACACCTGGCTGGGTTTTAGCAGGCACGGGCCTGGCTTTCCTGTTGGGGGGCTTGATGCGCTAAATTTAGGACCGCTGATACTGCGTCAGCAGGGTGGCAATCTTGTCTTCCAGCTCTTTATAGGTCCAACCGGAACCGCGGTGTCCGTTGACCATAATCACAAAGGCGATCGGCTCCTTGTTGCCGCCAATGGCATAGCCCGCGAGCGAGACGACGCCGGCGTCGGACATGGTGCCGGTTTTTGCTCGCACCTTGCGCGCGATGTTGTACATGCGGTGTTTCAGTGTGCCATCAATGCCGGCGATAGGTAAGGCTGAAATAAATTCATAGTTGGTGCCAATATGGTGATAGGCAAAATCCAAGACCTGCATCATCTGCAGCGGCGTGATTTGGTTATAGCGCGAAAGACCCGAGCCGTCGATAAGATGCATGCCGGCGGTATTGATGCCGATCTTTTCAGAGAGGATACGCTCCACTGCGCGCCCGCCGTTTTCCCAACTGCCCGGCTGTTGCGTATAGGTCTGGCCCAATTTTTTAAATAAGGCGCCGGCGATCACGTTGTCCGATTTTTTCATCATGTCGTTGACGATGACACGCAAAGGCTGCGAGCGATGATCGCCGACCTGCGAGAGGGAAGGATAAGCCCTCCCCGGCGCCACATGCCCTTGCACTCGCACGCCATAGCGCTTGCAGAGGGTTTTAACCAGTGACAGATTGTAATTGAGCACATTCTCAACCACATAGCTAATTCCCCAAGCATAGTGCCCCTTGGGCATGCAGCCCTGCAAAGAGAGGGTGCTCTCCGAGGACCCCAGCTTGAGATAGCAGCCCCGGCTATGCCGCGGTTTAGTGACTACGGTATTTTGCATGACGGGATAATAATAGCGCGGCGAAGTCATGATCTGGGCCAATTGTCCGGGCTTGCGTCCCGGTAAAATCCGGAAAGACAAGCAATTATGATTCACGATGCCGGCGCTGATCGGCGCCGCGTAACAATAACGGGAATCTTTGGCCACCCAGCCCGGCGCACCGTAGCTTTGGTCAAAGACCGAATCATCCACATAAACATTGCCGGCCACCGATTGAATTTGCTGCGATTTCAGCGAACCCATTAAGCTGATTAAATCATAGTAGGTCAGCGAGGGGTCGCCGCTTTCCACCAGATAGAGGTTACCGGTCAAAACGCCGTTGTCGATCGACTTGGCGTCCGTCATCAAGAGAGTGCTAAAGCGGAATTCCGGGCCCAAATACAGCAAGGCCGTTTCAGCCGTCAGAATCTTCAAAATACTGGCGGGAATAAACGCGTGGTTGATGTTTTGCGCATACAGCGTATCGCCGTATTTCATGGATTTCACGTAAACGCCGATCGCGGCATTCTGATAAGCTTGTAAAATTTGATTAATTTCGCTGGCTAACTGCTCTTTACCATAAATGACGACTTTTCGGGATTGATGCTGGGCGTAGGCTTGAAGGCTCCAAAACGCCAAGATCATTAGAATCGTTAAACTTCCCTTGCGCATACCCGCCCTTAATAATTCCGCCCTTCTCACCCAACACTTAATTGAAGCTCTATACAAACGTGATGTTACAGAAATTTTCCTTTCGAGTATAATAATACTCTACAAAAGGGGATAAAAAAGATGTGGAAATTTTTAAAACAGTATTTTATGCCGATTTACACCAGTGCGCTGGACCAGTTTTTACAGCATTATGACGAAACCCACAGCGCCTCGGACACCCAGCAAAAAGAGAGAAAGAAGTACCGCCGGCTTTACCAGCTGCGAGACCAGGAAAACCCGCACGAGGAATTAGCTCAGTAATTGAACAGTCCCTTGCTTTAGGCTGGCATTTAGTATAGCTTTTTCTCCTCTATTCTAACCGCAAGGGATCGATCCATGAAAAAAGGTTTAGCTCTTTTACTCACCCTGGTTTTCTCTACTTCCGTCTGGGCCGCCCTGCCGCCGCAACCGGAAAGATGTCCTGCGCTTGATTTGATTAAACAAGGCGATTTTGTCACCATCCAAAAATCTTCCGATGGCACCTATGGCGCCCTCATGCTCACCAAATTTGACACCAAAGAAATGTGGGGCTTTATCATCGCTGAAATCCCCGCCGTCTCAACCCAGGACGCAGCCGCCAAAGCCAAGGCTGCTTTAAACTCACTGACCTGGCTTTCCGGTCCCGATTACTTTTCCTCTGGCAATATCTGGGCCTGCGTTTATAGTGTTGAAGCCGGTTATCCTGTCCTGGCCCTGACGCCGCTCCCCGCGCAAGCCCGGAGTGCTCATGACACCAGCACGTGGCTACTGCACTAGAGAAATAGCGCAAAATAGTTTATATTTTCCGCCAGAATCCAAGCGACCGATTATTTATGGCTCTACTTAAAATCTTGCATTATCCCGATGTGCGTTTACGAACCAAAGCCCTCCCGGTCGAGGATTTTGGTCCCGCTTTACAAAAAATAATTGATGACCTGTATGAAACCATGTACGACGCGCATGGCGCCGGACTGGCCGCCACGCAGGTCAATATTCATTTACGGCTGGCCGTGATGGACGTGCGCGGCGAAGGCCAGCAGCAAATTTGCATGATCAATCCCGAGGTTACTGCAACCAACGGCGACCAAGTCGATCAGCATGGCTGCCTTTCCGTCCCGAACGTGCCCGGCGACCAGTTGAAGCGCGCGGCTAAAGTGCATTTGCGTGCCTTGGACCGTTTCGGCAAGCCCTTTGAACTGGATGCCGAAGGAACCCTGGCGATTTGCATTCAGCACGAAATGGACCACATGAACGGCAAGCTTTACATCGACCACCTCTCTTCCCTTAAACGCGAACGGCTGTTTAAGAAGGCAGAGAAATACAATCGCCGCGCCCATGGGGAATAAACCGCCCTTGAAGCTTATTTTCGCCGGAACCCCCGATTTTGCTGCAACGGCGCTAGCACGTCTGCTCACGACGCCCCATGAAATCCTGGCCGTCTACACCCAGCCGGACCGGCCCGCGGGCCGCGGTTTGCATGTCATGGAAAGTCCGGTCAAACGCTTGGCAAGCGAACGGCGCCTCGCTGTTTTTCAGCCCTCCCGCTTGAAAGATCCCGCGGAACAAAAACAAATTCATGACCTCCGGGCTGACCTCATGATTGTTGCGGCCTACGGCCTGCTCTTGCCAAAAGCGGTCCTGGAAGCGCCCCGCCTGGGCTGTATTAACATCCATGCCTCCCTCTTGCCACGCTGGCGCGGCGCGGCACCGATTCAACGGGCTATTTTGGCGGGGGACAGTAAAACGGGGATTACCCTCATGCAAATGGACCAAGGCCTTGATACCGGGCCCATGCTGCTGCAGGCCGAATGCCCCATTGATCCCAACGACAATAGTGAAAGCCTGCATCAACGTCTGGCCGACTTAGGCGCGGAAACCTTGCTGCAAGCCCTGGAACCTTTGGCCCTCGGCCAACTGCAAGCCCGGCCGCAAAACGCCGCCGAAGCCACGCACGCAGCGAAAATCCACAAAGAAGAAGGCCTCATCAACTGGCACAGCCCGGCGGCAGAAATTGACTGTAAAGTACGCGCCTTCTACCCCTGGCCGATTGCTTATGCCCGCCACCAAGGTGAAACTCTGCGTATTTATGCGGTGCAGCCCCTGCCGGAAAAAACCACTGCCGCCCCGGGAACCGTCGTCGCCTGCGCCCGCGAAGGCCTCGACATCGCGACCGCAAACGGCCTGATCCGCCTCCTCCGCGTGCAAGCCCCCGGCGGCAAAGTCCTGCCCATCGCGGATTTTCTGAATGCCCACCAAAACGCCTTTCAGCGAGGAACTCTCTTTAACTAGTACGTTGTCAGTCTATTTAGCCTCTACCGAAGAGGTACGTCTATTGGGTTTAACTCCCTGATGAGGTATAGTTTAATGAAGCAAATAAGGACCACCCACCATGCTGAAGCCGAATTTTTTAAAGAAATTGGCGGAAGAATTAACCGGTTCGCTGCCGGCTCATTTGCAGGGCGTCAAAAAAGACTTGGAAAAAAATTGCCAGCTCGTCTTGAACAAGACCTTTGCCAAGCTGGAGCTCATCACTCGCGAAGAGTTTGACGTTCAAGCCAAGGTCTTGGCGCGCACGCGCAAGAAATTGGAAGAACTGGAAGAAGCCATAAAACATCTGGAAAAGAAGAAGCATAAATCATGATGACCCCTGCGACCCTGGCTCCCTTTACCGAAAAGGACTTTGAAATCCTGGACCGCAAAATTCTACATGAAGGCATTTTTCGCTATGTGAAATATGAGTTGCGTCACCGCTTATTTAAAGGCGGCTGGACGCCGGTTCTCGGCCGCGAGCTCATCGAAAGAACCTGCGCCGCGGGCATCTTGCCCTACGACCCCATTTTGGACCGTGTCGTGCTGATTACGCAATTCCGCGTCGGCGCCATCCCGCACGCCATGGCGCATCCTAGCAGCGCTAAAACTAGCCCCTGGCTGCTGGAGATCGTGGCCGGCGTTTTAGAGAAAGAAGAAAAGCCGGACGAGGTTGCGGTACGAGAAGCCCAGGAAGAGGCCGGCTGTCGCGTGCTTGAACTTTATCCGATTAACGATTACTTTGTCAGCCCCGGGGGTAGCGACGAATACCTCCATCTGTATTGCGGTCGCATCGATGCCAGCCACGTGAGCAGCAACCATGGCCTTGAAGAAGAAAATGAAGACATTTTCGCCTTTGCGCTGCCGGCAGAAGAAGCCTTTGAATGGCTGCGCCAGGGAAGAATTAAAACAGCCCCGGCTTTGGTCGCCTTGCAATGGCTGCAAATTAACCGTAACTTTTTGCGCGACTTTTGGTTGAAGAAAGCAGAAAAGTGATTAGACTCACTGTCACGCTCCGCGTGACGGTAAAGACTTCAGCAGGATGACTAAAACTGGATTCAACTTTATGGCAACGAAAGCAAAACAGAATTACACTTCCGAAGCAATTGAGGTCTTAAGTGGCCTGGAACCGGTGCGTCGCCGACCCGGCATGTACACCGACACGACCAATCCCAATCATTTGGCACATGAGGCCATTGACAATAGCGTTGATGAGGCCATGGAAGGCCATGCCTCACGCATCGACGTCATTTTCTATAAAGACGGCTCACTGGAAGTCACCGATAACGGTCGCGGCATGCCGGTCGACACGCATCCCGGCGAAAAAGTGTCCGGCGTGGAACTGATTCTAACCCGCCTGCACAGCGGCGCGAAATTCTCCAACAAGCAATATCGCTTCTCTGGCGGCTTACACGGCGTCGGCATTTCCGTGGTCAACGCCCTTTCCAAACGCCTGGAAGTGAAAATCAAGCGCGATGGCAAACTCTACAGCATGGCCTTCGCTCACGGCGACAAGGCCTCCAAGCTGGAAGCAACCAAGCTGCCGCCGGCCAAGGGTGAAAAAGCGGAAACCGGCACCAGCATTCATTTCTGGCCGGAGGAAAAATACTTTGACTCCGTGCGCTTTGCCATCAAACAATTAAAACATACCCTACGCGCCAAAGCCGTTCTCTGTCCCGGTCTGCATGTAACCTTCTTTGACGAACACACCAAGGAAAAAGAAGAATGGCATTACGAAGCCGGCTTGGCGCATTATCTGATGGAAGCCATCGGCAAGGCCGAACATATTCCGGACGAACCCTTTATCGGCTCCTTCGCCGGCAACACCGAAATGGTGGACTGGGCCGTGATCTGGCTACCGGAAAGGAGCGAGATCCTGGGCGAAAGCTATGTCAACCTGGTGCCGACGCCGCAAGGCGGCACCCATGTCAGTGGCCTGCGTCTCGGCCTGCTCGAGGCGTTGCGGGAATTTTGCGAATACCGCAATCTTCTCCCCCGCGGCGTCAAACTCACGCCCGACGACGTTTGGGAGCAATGCGCCCATATTATTTCAGTGAAATTGCAGGAACCGCAGTTTTCCGGTCAAACCAAGGAGCGGCTCTCTTCCCGTGAATGCGCCGCTTTCGTCTCCGGCGTCGTGAAGGATGCCTTTAGTCTCTGGCTCAACCAGCATGTTAACGAGGCAGAAGCCATCGCTAACCTGGCCATCGCCAACGCCGAAAAACGTCTGAAAGCTGCGCAAATTGTGGTGCGCAAAAAAGTCACGGCCGGGCCGGCGCTGCCTGGTAAACTGGTCGACTGCTCGCAGCAGGACCCCGCGCTCTGCGAAATCTTTTTAGTCGAAGGCGATTCCGCGGGCGGCTCGGCCAAACAGGCACGCAACCGCGAATTTCAGGCAATACTGCCTCTGCGCGGCAAGATTTTAAATACCTGGGAAGTGCCCTCGACGGAAATTTTCGCCTCGCAGGCCATTCATGACATCGCCATCGCCATTGGCGCAGAACCGAATACCGCCGATCTCAAAAGCCTGCGCTACGGCAAGATTTGCATCTTGGCCGACGCCGACTCCGACGGTTCGCATATCGCAACGCTCTTGTGTGCGCTTTTCACCAAGCATTTCCGCCCGCTGGTCGAGGCCGGTCATGTCTATATCGCCATGCCGCCGCTCTTTCGCATCGACTACGGCAAAGAAGTTTATTACGCGCTGGACGAAGCCGAGAAACAAGGCATCATTGACCGTATCGCGGCGGAGCACAAAAAAGCCAAGCCCAATATCTTGCGCTTCAAAGGCTTGGGCGAAATGAATCCCATGCAGCTTCGCGAAACCACGATGGATCCTAACACCCGACGCCTGATCCAATTGGTGCTCAAGTCCAAAGATACGGCGGATGAAATGCTGGACATGCTACTTTCCAAAAAGCGCGCCTCGGACCGCAAGAGCTGGCTTGAAGGCAAAGGCAACCTGGCGGAAACTTAGGGTAGCAATAACGTCGCCTACGGCGCAAATAAGTTGCAGATGGAGTGCGCACTCCATCTGCACTAGAAGCAGCCTGACACTCCGCGTTATAGCTGCAGTCTCAAAATTTTAAGGAATGATAGATGAAAGAAAAAATTAAAAACGGCTATAACATTGAACGCGTTCCTCTGCGCGACTACACCGAGAAAGCGTATCTCGATTATTCCATGTACGTCATCCTGGATCGCGCGCTGCCGCACCTTGCCGATGGCCTGAAACCGGTGCAAAGACGCATCGTCTTCGCCATGTCCGAACTCGGTCTCAAAGTGACGGCTAAATTTAAAAAATCCGTGCGCACCATCGGCGACGTCATCGGCAAATATCACCCCCATGGCGACATGGCCTGCTATGAAGCCCTGGTCTTGATGGCCCAGCCCTTTTCCTATCGCTATCCCTTGATTGAAGGCCAGGGCAATTTTGGTTCGGAAGACGATCCCAAATCCTTCGCCGCCATGCGTTATACCGAAGCACGTCTATCGGCCTACGCCGAAATTTTATTATCCGAGCTAGAAGCCGGCACAGTGGAATGGGTGCCGAATTTCGACGGCACCCTGCGCGAGCCTGCCTTACTACCGGCACGTTTGCCTAATTTACTGTTGAACGGCACGACGGGCATTGCCGTCGGCATGGCGACTGATATTCCGCCACACAATCTGGGCGAAGTGGTCGACGCCTTAATTCACTTAATCGACAATCCCAAGGCGACCCTCGCCGAAATATGCAAAATCATTCCCGGCCCCGATTTTCCCACGCAGGCGGAAATCATCACGCCACGCAAGGAAATCGCTCAGATCTATAAGCACGGCACCGGCGCCGTGCGCATGCGCGCCGTCTACACAGTCGAAAACGACGAAATTATCATCACTGCCTTGCCCTATCAGGTTTCCGGCGCCAAAGTGCTGGCCCAGATCGCTGATCAGATGCAGGCCAAGAAGTTGCCGATGGTTTCCGACTTGCGCGACGAATCCGACCACGAAAACCCCACACGCTTTGTCATCGTGCCACGCTCCAATCGTGTCGACATCGAGCCGCTCATGGACCATTTATTCGCGACCACGGATTTGCAGTCTAATTATCGCGTCAACTTGAATATCATCGGTACCAACGGCAGGCCGCATGTTAAAGATTTGCTCACTATCCTGAACGAGTGGCTAGACTCCCGCACGGAAACCGTGCGCCGGCGGCTGCAGCACCGCATGAACATTGTGCAGAAACGCTTGCACATTTTGGACGGGTTGTTAATTGTTTACCTGGATCTGGATGAAGTTATCCGCATCATTCGCAAGGAAGACGAGCCCAAGGCCATGCTCATGAAGAAATTCAAGCTGTCGGAGGAGCAGGTCGAGGCGATTTTAGAAACCAAGTTGCGTCATTTGGCGCGACTGGAAGAGCAAAAAATCAAGGGCGAACAGAAAGAATTGAAACAGGAACTGCAAGGCATCGAGCATACGCTAGCCACTTCGCAGCGCATCAAGAAATTGATCCGCAGCGAGCTTGAAGAAGACGCCAAGCGTTTCCGCGACCAACGCCGTTCGCCCATCGTCGAGCGCAAAGAAGCACAACAAATGAGCGTGGAAGAAATTATTCCGTCAGAACCCATGACCGTCATTCTGTCCAGCAAGGGTTGGGTGCGCGCCTCCAAAGGCTATGAGCTGGATCCCACCACCTTGAGCTATAAAGCCGGCGACCGCTTCCAGGCCGCCGCGCAGGGCCGCAGCAATCAATTGGCCACCTTTTTAGATTCGACTGGACGCAGTTATTCCATCCCGACACACACTCTGCCCTCGGCCCGTGGTCAAGGCGACCCGCTGAGCAGCCGCGTGAACCCGCCGCCCGGCGCTGAATTCATGGGCGTGCTCCTGGGCGACCCAGAGCAACTCTGCCTGCTGGCCTCGGAAGCTGGTTACGGCTTCGTTGCCAAGCTCAGCGACCTCTATGCCCGCAACCGCAACGGCAAGTCCGTACTTTCGCTGCCCCATGATTCCAAACCAATCATGCCCAAACTGGTCGCTGACTTAGAAAAATCTTTCCTGGCCGCAGTTTTGAGCTCAGGGCATCTGGTGATTTTCCCGCTGAAGGAATTGCCCATGCTGGCCAAAGGCAAGGGCAATAAAATCATTGGCATTCCCGGCGCTAAAGTCGCTAGCCGGGAAGAGTATCTGGTCGACGCCGCGGTGCTGCCAGAGAACCAGGTGCTAGTGGTGCAAACCGAAAACAAAGCCTATGAACTCGTCCCTGAAGAATGGAAACACTACCTCGCCGAACGCGGCCGCCGCGGCTTAAAATTGCCGCCGAAGTGGCGCGGCGTGGTGAGCTTGAGCGCGAAGGAAGAGCATTAAGGAGAAAAGTTGTCATTGCGAAAAACGCAGCGACAAATCCAGAATTTCTGCTAAAAAATCCCCTCTGCTCCACGCTTTTTGTGGCCTAATTTTAATACTATGATTTTTTTACCTCCTTTCCCTAACCCTTTCCTCCACAAAAAGCGTGGAGGAAAGGGGACTTTAACGGGAAATCCGCTTTATTCAACAACGCCCGTTTTTGATGGAGGAGAGGCCTTTGTGTTAAGTCCGATTGATTCAACAGTGCTTACTCTTTCTGGGTGAGACATTGTTTAACTGGGTCTATGCGGGCTTATCGACTTACACTGCACCACCTGACCATGAACATCATTCACAATCCTGTTCAGTAATTCCTGAGTCCGCGACCTGCCCCATTCTTTCGAGCAGCTATTGCGGAAACGCCGAGTGACGCGTGTTGTGTTCAAGGCTTCGCTTGCCATGCGTTGTAGTGCTGCCAACGACTCGGCCTTCAGCAAGACAGCAAGGCAGTCTTTTTTTCTCGTTTTGGTCGTTATCTCGAAATTCAGGAACGGCGCAAATCCGGCGTTTGACGCACGGTCACTTAGCAGGCTAATTTCATCTTGCAAAGTTTTACACAGCTTTTCGATTTCAATTATAAGCGGCTTGGGAATACCAGGGATATCTTTAGGCGACGGCGGGGCCACCTGGAAAAAAGCCGTCTGGTGAGCGTAATAGGGCAGCCCGCGAGGCATGGAAAAACGGCGGACCACTGTGCTTTGCTTATCCTCTTGCTCATCACGCTTGCTTTCATCGAGCTGCGCTCCGTCAATCGAAGGAATGTCTCCCCGCGAGAGGTTTACTAATAACTCCCAAACAGGGCCGCCACTCAGACCTGTTTTCTGTAACCGCTGTTCATTATATTCAATCCAGGCCTTTCGGCAAAGCGTCTGCCAATCGAGCTTATCCGGCTCTCGGAGCGCTGCTATTAAGCGCGCCAAGATCTCCTTCTCTTTACCGATCTCTTTCGCCTCCTTCGACGTAAGCTGCGTGATCAAATGCTCTCTCGTTTCTTTATCCTGCTCTTCACGAATCCGTCTATTTCTCTGTCGATACGTTTCACTCGGAAGAAAGGTATTTTCCGCGCGGCGAAGAAAGGGCAGCGGAGAGATAAAATCGGTGATAACCGAATTGCCTTCCCGCAACTCTTCTATTATTTGTTCCTTCGTTAAGGGTAAATCAATAGGAGCCTCGGGTTTTTCATGCTCACGCTTATGTTCATGTTCACGCTTATGCTCATGCTCATGTTCATGCTCCAGCCTGCTCAGCTCCAAGGCCCTACGCTGACTCAGGCCATAAGCAGCCATGAACCCGGTCTTGTGCTGTGCAAGAAGACCCTGACGCCGAAGCACCTCCACATAGATCGTTTCATCTGGAGCTCGCCTTTCATAGGCGATGGCATGCACCCTGACTTTGGTAAATCCTTTTTCATAAAAACAATTCGCCAAACGCTGAGCATAGGAGTCGTTTTCACCCGGCCCCGACAGCCCCAGGGAAGGGCCGATCAAATAGAGATCCTTAACCTGCTCTTTATCCGCATGAGAAAACGGTCTCCTGGCCTGATACCATCTCCGTTTAGGGGGGTCAAAAGCCTTGGCAAAATGTTCCGCAAATTCTTCGGCGGTAAAATGACCAAACGTTCTGTTATCCGAATCGCCTAGAAAGAGCATACCGCCAAGTTCTGCAGCGCTACCGCCATAACGCAAGAAGGGGTTTTCTTGTCCCTTGAGAAAATCATCATGGATTAGCGCATCTGGATCCTTGTACTCATACAAAGAGGCTATACTAGCCTCTATAACACCCTGTTCCGGCGATCGATCGACTGTAAAAATATGTGAAATCATATCAACTCCTATGCTTATCTTGGTTCATTTACTTTTAATAAGAAACCGCTTTCGATTCGTTGCGCTTCGCGCAGGCCAGACCAATAAGCGCCATGGGTCGTCGCGGGGAAATCCCGGTTGCTCGCTTCGCCGGCGAAAAAAAGCCGGGCCGATGCCGGTTGGGCTAATTCTTCGCGATCACCTTCGCTGGCGCCAACGGGGAGATAGGAATAGGAGCCGCGGCTAAAAGGATCCTGCGACCAGCGCGTGAAAAAATACGCCTCGGGTTCAGGAATGTTGCGCCCATAATGGCGGCGTAAATTGTCCATCACCTTGGCTAGAATTTGCTGATCGGACGCTTGCTCGATTTTAAGCGCTTTGTCACCGCCGCTGTAGCCGAGTAAAATCGGCTGGCGGTTCACTTGATAATAATTCATGAAGGTAGAAATCGACTCGGCGTCGAATTCGGAAAAAAACAGGGCCCGGCTGTCTTCTTCCCAGAAAAGTCGCGGAAATTTCAAGGCCGCGATATTAAACAAGCCCATGCCAAGGCGTTCAATGGCTTTTTGTTTGACAACTGGCAGTGGCGGATCAAAGTGAATGACCTTTTGCTGCAAAAGACTGAGTGGCACAGTAACCAAGACAGCCTCGGCCTGATAGCAGCCTTGGTCCGTCAAAACGTCGACCCCGTTGTCGCGCACCTGAATCGCTGTAACCACGGTGTTCAGCCTTACCGAGCACGACGCCGCCAGGCCTTGAATGATGGGAACATAGGTGTCAGACAGAATGGCGTGACCGCCGGGCAAACTCAATTCATGGTCCCAATTGCGCGCTGAAAGTCGCTGATAATCAGCGCCGACATAGCCTTGAAAAAAACCGAGTTTTCGCTTGAATAGATCCTGCTGCACCGGCGACAGCGCTTTGGGTTTAAAAAATGGCGCCAAGGCATCCGCCAGGGAAAGATCCTGAGGCGACTGTTGAGCGAAGTCTTTGGCGTAGATGAGACTGTTTTCGAAGTCTTCTTCAAAAGCGTCCAGAACTTCGGGGGGAATTCTTTGGCCATGGCGGTCAAACGTATAAAAACGGCCGACATCGACCGGTGAAAAGGAAACACCAAAGCGTTGCGCCAGTTCAACCATGGGATTGCCATCGAGACCATGAATCCAGTTCGCGCCGCGGCCCAGCGGGAAGCCGAAGGACGTATCATCGCAAATGCGACCGCCAACGCGATCACGGGCTTCGAGAACTTCGACTTTAAAACCTTTTTCCTGCAAACAAGTCGCAGCACCGAGACCGGCGAAACCGGCGCCGATGACGAGGACTTGGGCATTGGTTGACTGCATTGTTATACTTCCTGAAAATTTCCCCACGGAGCGGAGACGGTCAAGCTCATTTAACCTTAACCCCATCCCCGCCACGCTTTGGCATTGTTGAATAAAGCAGATTTCCCGTTAAAGTCCCCTTTCCTCCACGCTCTTTGTGGAGGAAAGGGGACTTTAACGGGAAATCTGCTTTATTCAACAACGCCCCAAAAGCATGGAAGAGAGGGGCTTTAACGGGAAATCTGCTTTATTCAACAATGCTGCGGAGAAAGAGCAAAGAGAACCACTATTCTGAAGCGTCTGCTGCTTCTTTCACAACCACTTTTTCAATTACGACCGGATCGACCGGCACATTCTGGTGACCAGCGCGGCTGGTGGTGGCTACTTTTTTAATCTTGTCGACCACATCCATGCCTTCGACCACTTTGCCGAACACGCAATAGCCCCAGCCATTGGCGGAATCCGCGGTGAAGTCCAGGAAATCATTGTCGACGACATTAATGAAGAACTGCGCCGTCGCGGAATGCGGGTCGGAAGTGCGCGCCATGGCAATGGTGCCCTTTTTATTGCTCTGGGCTTGCTTGGCCTCATTCTGAATCGCCGCTTTGGTTTTTTTCTGCTGCATCTCGCCGTCCATGCCGCCGCCTTGAACCATGAAGCCGTTGATCACGCGGTGGAAAATGGTGCCGTCATAAAAGCCTTCTTTGGCATAGCTTAAAAAATTCTCGGCGGTTTGTGGGGTATTTTTGAAATCGAGTTCGAGGGTAATTTCGCCGAAATTGGTTTTGAGAGTGACCATAATGCTATCCTGTTTAATGAGTTATTGGCGAGTATAGCGTAACTTGCCTCTTTATTGCGAGGAGGGTTAGAGGGAAGGTGGGGGGTGCTTTAAAGGCTGCAATCCATTAAACTACCTATCCACAAAACGAGCATTAAAAACGCTATGCCAGATGAAACGAAGGAGTTAGAGTCCGCCGGCTATCTCACGCAAGCCATTGATTTATTAGATAAAAATCAATTTAGCGGCTTCCTGGAGCAAATGGCTGCGCTCGGAGAATGGTTGCAAAAGAAGCACAATCTCCCTCACTATAAGGGTCATAAGGCCGCCTTGGCACAGGCAGTGGCAACTTTACAGACGCCGCTTGCCATCCGCAGCCTGCGACAAACCCTGGCCTTCGAGGTACTGCAAAATGCCTGGCAGGATTCCGGCCTGGCGCGCATGCAAGCGCTGCATTTTGTGGATCATGAGAATGTGCCCGGCGAAGCCAACACCTGTCAGCTACTCCAACAACCGGAAGAGCCCTACTGGCTCCTCATCCCGGTCAACGCGAACGGAGTCAAACAACCTTGCCTGGATCTGCGAACCCTCGATAAAACCGAGGATGCCCTGGCGCTCCTCGAGCAAAAGCGCAACGGCGTAGAAATCGACCTCGCACGCCTGCAGCGCGCCTTGCGACGCGCCACGCTGCCGACGCTGGATCAACGCAGTTTAGGCGCCAAAGCTGATTTAAGCAAAGACACTCGCCACCGCATCAAGCTGGGCCTGGAAGCGTTCAAACTGCTTTACCCCGAAGCAAAGCACGAAGCGGAAGCAGAAGCAGAAATCTTGCCGCAGCTGGTTTTATTAGATGAAGAGCCGACACCCGAAGCCTTCGCGCGTTATCCGGCCAATACTTATATTGTGCTTTACCCGCGGCGAGGGCGCAAAGGTCGCGTCTGGTTTTTGCAAGAGAAGGGCAAAAAACAACAACTCCAACAAGGCTTCAGCCTAGGAAAAATCCTGCGAGGATTATTGAACGAAGTCGTTGACAGTAGCAAAACTGCTTTCTCTGCCGACCTGTTGCAGGCTCTGGATGAGGAACAATTGCTGCTCTTGTCCGAAAACGAAATAATCCGCAAACGCGCTAAAACAGCCTTTGATAACAAAATCAGGTGCCTGCTCCTGGACGCTTACTTCCGCCACCTCGACGCGAAGGCCGTCAAAGCCATTCGCCATTACAAAACCACGCGGCAGAAAATACTGCATCTTTTCGAAAAAACAGTGGCCGCGCTCGCGGCGCTAGCCTACGGCGGGGTGTCTCTGATCGCTACCATGGTCGGCCTCTTTGTCGCCACCGGCATTGTCTGGAGCAATCCCGGCTTGGCCATCGCTGGGGTTTTATTGCTGGCGGCAGCCGTGATCCTGCCCGTCCCCACCACCTGGGCCAATTGGAAATTATTTTCAACTTACCTGCCCGCTTTCTTTGACAAAATCGGCGCCGAATACCGGGAAATCAACACGCCTAAAAAGAAGGCGCTGTTCTGGGGCCTTTCACTCCTGGCCCTGGCCACGGGGATCGCCTCTGGTGGCTTAACCTATACCGCGACCATCGCTCTGCCGGCGATGATGGGCCTGGGGGCCATCGGTTTTATTTTCCCCCCCTTAGGCGTCGCCTTCGCCGCCGCTGTCGCGCTTTCGCAGGCCGTGACCTTCATCCGCAATTTCTGCGATATCCTGCGCAAAGAAAATTCCTGGCAATCGTTTAAGAAACCGTTCGCTGACGTCAGCAAGATCCTGCGCAACAACAACGCCAGTTTTGGCCAGCGTCTCGCAACCTGGATCCTGGTGGGCGGGCTGACCTTGCTTTCGGCGCTCGGCCTGGTCATGAGCTGTTTTACCTCCACCCGTTCCGTGGGCAAATTTTTTATCGATCAATTCAGGACAGCCCCTGAAAAAGCCTTGATCTGCGGCATCGCCATCAGCGCCGTCGCCTCCTTCCTAAGCCGGATTTATTTTACTTTAAGCAGCGGCTTTTCTTTCGCAAGCCAAGTCTGCAAGCGACTGTTTCAGCACGAACCGGGAAGGATCTCACTGAAAAAAGGCATCGGTGTGATCACCGACAGCATTTCGTCCGCCGCGTTTTATGCCTGGAGCATGATTCATTTGGCCCAGAAGACGCCCGAAGAATTCACGCAAGATATTGACCTTCATATCAGCGGCCTGGGAACCGTCCCGACGGCCTTGCTGGCGACCGGCGCCCTGCTGACCTCCGGCACCCGTGCTTTGGCCATTAACGTGAATCATGCCGGAAAACCCTCAGATCCCTATGCGGAAGCGCGCCAGAAAGCGGCCATTCAGCGCGTCAACAAAGGACAGGAGTACTACCTCAAAAAAAATCCACACGGTGTTTTCGCCTGCGCGAAACAAAAGGCAGAAGAGCAGACGACGCCCTGTTACGAAGCGTTCAGCTCGGCCACCTTGACGCGCACATAAGAACCCGGAGCCGGCTCTAAAGGCGGCAAGCCTCCCGCTCCCACCTGGCGTGCCGCCACTTTTTCGCCACTGTGCTGACGCAGCCATTTTTCCCAGCTAAGCCACCAAGAACCAGCCTCTTCTTTCGCGGCCTGAAACCATTCTGCCGCGGTCGCGGCAACAGCGTCGTTACGATAATAATTGTACTTCTTCCCTTCCGGCGGATTGATCGCACCGGCAATATGCCCCGAGCCGGCCAGCATAAATTGCATCGGGCCGGAGTGCAGCTTTATACCGGCATAAACCGACTTCCAAGGTGCAATATGGTCCTGCAAGGTGCCGACAAAGAAGGCCGGCGTCTCGACGCGCCTCAAATCGATCGGCGTCTCGTTCAAACGCAGGGCGCCGCTCTCTTTGAGACGATTTCGCAGGTACATCTCATGCAGATAGTAACGATGCATTGTTGCGGGAATATGGGTCGAGTCGTTGTTCCAAAATAAAAGCGCATGCGGCGGCGGCTCTTCGCCGAGCAAATAATTTTTGATGTAGTAAGACCAAATGAGCTCCTTGGGACGGAGCAGATTGAAGGTCGCCGCCATCTCGCGGCCGTCATAGTAGCCCTTGCGTCGCATTTCCTCCTCCAGCCATTCGACCTGGTTTTCATCGATCAGGGCGCCGAGATCGCCGGGTTCGCTAAAATCCAGCAGGGCGCAAAGGTAGGTGGCGCTGCGAATGCGCGGATCTTGATGCGCCGCTAAATAGGCCAAAGCACAGCTCAGCAGCGTGCCGCCGACGCAATAGCCCAGAGCCGAGACGTGACGCTCGCCGGTGGCCTGTTCAATGGCATCCAGCGCCGCCAAAGGTCCTTCCAAAAGATAAGCCGAAAAATCCTTTTGGGCGAAAGACGCGCCGGGATTGACCCAGGAAATCATAAAGACAGTATAGCCTTGCTGAACCAGCCAGTTCACCATGGAGAGGGAGGGATTCAAGTCGAGAATATAATATTTGTTGATCCAGGGCGGAATAAAAAGTAGCGGGCACCGAAAAACGCTTTTCGTTTGCGGCTCGTATTGGATCAATTGCATGATCTCATTCTGATAGATCACCTGGCCGGGCGTGATCGCCACGGTTTTCCCCACCTCAAAGGCCGCGACGTCGGTCATTTTAATTTGAAAAAATTCCTCGCCCTTTTGCAAGTCGTCGAGGGCATGGTCCAGGCCTTTTAATAAATTTTCCCCGTGGGTCTCAATTGTAGTCCGCCACACGTCGGGATTGGTCGCAGCAAAATTAGCCGGCGACAAAGCTTCGGCAATTTGTTTCAGGTAAAATTGAATTTGCCGCGTCGTTTTAGCGTCCAGTCCCTCCGCCAAGGGGAGCAAGGCTTGAAAATGGCGCACATGCAGCAGATAAAAATCTTTTATTAAATGGCAAAGGGGATTCTGTAACCAGGCCTCGCCTTGAAAACGCTTGTCCTCCGGCGCCCCTTCTTGGCTCGCCGGCGCTTCGGGCTGAGTAACCATGAAGCGTTGCCAGAGAAAAAATAGCTCCTGCCAATAAAGCAGCTGCAGATCCACCAGTTTTTCCGGCTTGCCCAGCAAATGCCGCAAAAATTTTTGATAGATTTGATTGAAATAAATCATTTGAAAAAGCGCTGCTGGCGGTATTCGCTTTTCAAGCAGCTTGCTGAAAAAAAACTGACTCTTGTCCGCCAGCTGGAAAAAATTAGCCGCCCACTCGGCGCCCTCTGCTTTCATCCGTTCTTTTTGCTGGTCTTCCATTGTCTCTCCTGCTCTTCCTGACTTCCTTTTTCTTCAGCCATGCAGCAATCATTTTCGGCAACCGTTTATTCGTCTTTTGACTGAGATAAATTCCAATGTGGCCGGCGGGCAAAATTTTCTGGCAAGGCACCGCCAAGGGAAGATATTTTCCCAGTATACGCGAAGCGCGGGGTGGAACGATATGATCATCACGCGCTATCACATTTAAAATCGGCGTTGTGACCGACCGCAAATCAACGCAATAATTATCTAGGACAAATTTACCACGAAGCAGCGCATTTTGCTGGTAAAATATTTGAATAAATTGAGAAAACGCCTTTCCAGCCTGGTCCGGGGTATCCAGTAGCCATTTTTCGACGCGAAAAAAATCTTGGAGCCAGGTTGAATCCGGCTGCAGGCGCGACACCTGGTCCAGCAAGACCAGGTATTTTTTCCCTAACAGCTGAAAGGGCCGGAGCCCCCTAAAGAGATTTGCTAACCAGGGACCGGGAATATTGCCCTGCGCTTTCACCAAGCGCTCTACCGGGGCGCGCTGCGCCCAGCGGCTTAAAACATCGCCCTTGGTTTGAAAGTCAATCGGCGTTGAAATCAGCACCAGACGGCGCAGGTCTTCAGGAAACAAACTCGCATAGCACAAACTCAGCACACCGCCTTGGCAAATGCCGAGAAGATCCACCTGCGCTTGTCGGCTACAGCTTTTAATTTCTTGAATGCAGTTTCTTAAATAACCAGCAATATAAGTACTCAAAGACAGGCTGTGGTCTGCCGCGGAAGGGTAACCCCAGTCCAGCAAGTAGACATCGCGGCCCGCTTGTAACAAGCCCTTGATAAAAGATTGCTCCGCGGAAAAATCCAAAATGTCCGGCCGATTGATCAAAGCGAAAACAATCAAGAGCGGCGTCGTGGCAACTGTTTTGACCTGTGGCCGAAAGCGATAGAGGATGAGTTTATTTTCACGATAAATTATTTCCTTGGGCTGGGTCGCGAATTCAATGTTTCCCAGTTGATGAAAGAACGCCTTGCTTTGCAGCAGCTTGTTATAAATGTCACTGGCTTCCTGCTGAATCGACGATTTCACAAACATTCGCTTCACCCCTCCATATCTCCCTGCTTCCACGCTGTTGGTGAAGGAAGGGGCAAGGGGAAGGAGATCCTCTATTTCCACCTTCATCCCTCTCCATCATAGAGGTTTTCTCTTAGAAAGATCAATGTTAAAATGGCACCATAACAAATGGTTCACAACCCATCACCATCTCTTGAGGAGTTCTTGATGCCGCTTTATCCACAATACGCCCCTTATTTGCAAACCGCCGCCCTCGCCTACCAGCGGGAACATCTCCGCTTTCCTCCAGCCTATGAAGAAAACTATCTCCAGAATCTCGAAGAAGCGTTGCACGAATTACAAAACACACACTCGCTGTGGGCACCGGAAAACTGCGCCGCCTTGACGCGCCAGCCTTTAGACAATTATCACTTTGCCGCCGATTTTAGAAAATTAAGGCAGGCCGGCATTCTGCTGCAACCCGTTTTTAACGCACTGATTGCGAATATTCGTTTTAGCGCTGAACTCACCGAAGGCTTTTTGATCCTGCAGCGGGGTGGGCTTTTAGGCTTTTTCGGCAATATCGAGGCCCTGACTCAAAATCCACGACGTGCTCCCGAGCTGGCACACGCCTTTATCGCTTTACAACAGGCGTCGCTTTTCAATGCGGAAACGCGCTCCGCCTTACTTAATTATCCTCAGCTGCTTCCCGCTGTTCTTTTATTCCTGAAAAACAAGCTGTTAAATAAAGTGACCTGGGTCAGCTTCGTGAAGAACCTTGCTCACCTAAACAACCTGACCGGCATCTTTACTGAACTTGCTCTGGATCACGCTTTAAATGCAGGCACTTATCTTGAGGTCATCCAAGTCGCGCACTATGCCCACCTGCTGCAACCCGCCGTGATGCAACTCCGATTGGTGGGACGCCTGAAAGGCAATCTTTCCACCCTCATTCAAAATCGAGAGCATAGCAAGGCTTTGTCCGAGGGAATTTTTAATTTTTATTATGGCGAAGTTGTCCTGGAGCAAGACGACCTGGATCTGCTTTTCAAATTCGCTCCGCAGGCCCAACCGCTTTCTTCAGTCATGATCGCCTTAAAACATCTGAACTTGCTGCAAGCCTACCGTCCCCTCCTCGCTGAACAGGGTCTGAAAGCGGAAACCCTGTTGGCTTTGTTTGATCTGTTAAAAGAGAAAGGACTGTTCGTGCGCGACAATATCGCCGTTGCTTTTCGGCAGATTCACCACCTGGACAAGCTGCTGCAAGCCTGCAAAGCCCATCCCGCCCTGACGCAGCCTGAATTTAACAGGCTTGTCGGAGAACTGCAGGCCGAACGCAGGCTACACCTGGCCGGAGGGAGCTCTGGCTTGGAAGCTGGAAATGCGGCAGGTTCTCACTTTTTTGGTGCAGGACAGAGCGCAATACCGATACCGAAAGACAACGCGCAAAAACCGCATTATCGTAGTAAGCTTTGAAACCTAGGTAAATATTAGGTAAATATTCGGTAAATATTCGGCTTTCCCTTCCATATCCCCCTTCCTCCACGCTTTTGGTGGAGGAAGGGGTTAGGGGAAGGAGGTATTATTAGTAAATATTCGGTCCCCATTTTAAATTCCCCTCTCCTCCACGCTTTTAGTAGAGGAGAGGATTAGGGAGAGCGGAGGTGTTATTAATTATAATTCGCTGATTATGATTAATTTTATACCTCCTTCCCCTTACCCCTTCCTCCACCAAAAGCGTGGAGGAAGGGGGATATGGAGGGTGGAGCGGATATATGCACCTAGCGAAACATTCCATCCATAATTTCGCCAAAGGCGGCCAGGAATTTATCGGTGTGTAGCCACTTCTGATAGACTTCTTCACCGCACTCCAGCCAGAGTTCATAAAAATCTCGCAGCGATTGCGGCGAGGTTTTCTTTTCGATTTTGGTGCGCATTTTTTCATGCAAAAGATTTACCGATTCATCTGTCATTTCAGCCAGCATGGAAAAATATTTTGGAAAGAGCGACTGCCTGGAGGGATCAATGGGCGGGAGAAAATGAAAAAAATTCTGTTGGCTTTTAATTTGCGCCTTAAAATAATAAATCATTTCATCGAGGGCAAATAAGGCTTCTTCCTCGTTGGCATAGGGACTGGAAAAAAACTGGTCCAATAAAGGCAGGCTTTGTTCAAAAAACTGTTTGGATTGCTTTAGCCAGATTTCATGTCCTTGTAAAAAATCCTTGTTTAAATAATCGTCATTTTGCATGTGAACTCCTTTTCAAGGCTGCTTTTATCTTAACCTAGATCAGGCGGGAATAACACCTGCTCTCCCTTCCCCCATAGGCGTCAAGCTAAGCAAAATACCCTCTCCTCCACGTTTTTGGTGGCGGAATATTTTGCTTAGCTTAACGCCTATGCTCCCTTCCCCTTGCTGGAATCCAGCATCTCGCTTTGCTTTATTGGCAAGTTCCGTTACAATTCTTCGCTATGACCATCCCCACTATTTTTCATTCTCTCAATGAGGCACAACGCGAAGCCGTCACGGCGCCGTTGGGGCATCAGCTCGTCCTGGCCGGAGCCGGCAGCGGCAAAACCCGCGTGCTAACCTATCGCATCGCCTGGCTGGTGCATCAGGAAAAAGTGTCACCGGCCAATATCTTGGCCGTCACCTTCACTAACAAAGCCGCCAGCGAGATGCGGCAGCGGATTGAAACCTTGTTGGGGACTTCCGCGCGAAATTTATGGGTCGGCACCTTTCATAATCTCAGCCACCGCCTCTTGCGGCTGCATTGGCGCGAAGCCGGACTGGCTGAGCATTTTCAAATTCTGGACTCTGACGATCAATACCGTCTTCTGCGCCGTCTCATCGCCTCACTCAACCTTGACGAAGATAAATTCCCAGCTAAAGAGGCACAGTGGTTTATCAACGGTCAAAAAGACGAAGGCCTGGAAGCCGGGCAACTCTCGGCGCACGGCAATCCTATCCAACAAAAATGGATCCTGATTTACAGCGCCTACGAAGAAGCTTGCAAACGCGCCGGCTTGGTTGATTTCGCTGACCTGCTACTCAAGGTCCATAAGCTCTGGCAAAATCACCCTGAACTGCTGGCGCACTATCAAACCCGTTTTCGTCACCTGCTTGTCGACGAGTTTCAAGACACCAATGCCATGCAATACGCCTGGGTGCGCCAATTGGCTGGCCAGAACAGCTATATCACCATCGTCGGCGACGACGACCAGTCCATTTATGGCTGGCGCGGCGCGCAGGTGGAAAACCTTGAGCGTTTTCGCCGTGATTTTTCCCAAGTCAGTTTAGTCCGCCTAGAACAAAACTACCGTTCCACCGGCACCATTCTCAAGGCGGCCAACGCGCTGATCGCCAACAATCAAAGCCGGTTTGGCAAAAATCTCTGGACCACTCAGGGCGAGGGCGACAAGATCACGCTCTACGCCGCCTTCAATGAATTTGACGAGGCCCATTTCATCGCCAACCGCATTCGCGAACAGCAGGACCGCGGCCTGGCCTTGAATAACATGGCCATCTTGTACCGCTCGAACGCGCAATCCCGCGTGCTGGAAGAAACGCTGATCCATTACGGCATTCCCTACCGGATTTATGGCGGTCTACGCTTCTTCGAACGCGCGGAAATCAAGGACATGCTCGCCTATCTGCGCCTCTTGACCAACTTCAGCGACGACGCCTCCTTTGAACGCATCATCAATCTGCCAACACGCGGGATCGGCGACAATACACAGGCGCTGATTCGCGAGCACGCCAAGCACAGCGGACTTTCCTCCTGGCAAGCAGCCGAACAATTGCTGGTTGAAAAACGCATTCCGGCGCGCACCGCCTCCGGTGTTTCACATTTCCTCGAGCTGATTAAAACCCTCCGCAACGATGTGCAAGGCCTCTCGCTGCATGAAACCGTGCAACACGTGGTCTACAATAGCGGACTCCTTGAGCATTACCGCAAGGAAAAGGGTGAAAAAGGCATTGCCCGCGTGGAAAACCTGGAGGAATTGATCAACGCTGCTAAAGAGTTTGAACCCGAGGCAGACGCAGAACAACAACGAATCCCGCCGTTGTCAGCCTTTCTGTCCTATTCCGCGCTGGAAGCCGGCGAAGGACAGGCCGGTCTTTCGCAAGACAGTGTGCAACTGATGACGCTGCATTCCGCCAAAGGCCTGGAATTCGCCGTGGTCTTTCTGGCCGGCTGCGAAGAAGGTCTCTTCCCACATTATCTGTCACAGGAAAGCCCGGAGAAACTGGAAGAAGAACGCCGCCTCTGCTACGTTGGCGTGACCCGCGCAATGCAAAAATTATATCTCTGCTATGCCGAAGCGCGTCAGCTTTATGGTAAAAACACCCACAACCGCCCCTCACGCTTTCTGCAAGAAATCCCCGCCGGCCTAATCGAAGGTATCCGCGTCAAAACCAAAGTCACCCTGCCCGAATCGATGACGACCAAGGCCGAACCCCAAGCCATCTCGGGTCTACGCATCGGTCAACAAGTCGTGCACCCCCAATTCGGCGAAGGCATCGTCCTGCAACAAGAAGGCCAGGGCGACCGCGCCCGCCTCCAAATCCGCTTCGCCCGCGTCGGCGTGAAATGGCTGATCGCGAGTTATGTGGAGCAGGTTTAAAGATTTTTTATAAGTGATTGTATTTATTTACTATTATTAAAACTTAAAAGGATTTCGCTCCTTTTAAGTTGTCTTTAAATGGAGTATACTCCTTTTAAGTAAATATGGATCTTGACCTCCATGACCCTCAAACGCTGGTTAGACTTAAAGCTGCCTACGGGACAATCGGCTTTCCTATGGGGGGCGCGTAAAACGGGCAAATCCACCTATTTAAAACAGCATTTTCCGCGTTCTATTTTTTATGACTTATTAAAAACGGATGAATTAACTCGCCTGCTTGCCGCGCCACATTTACTACGGGAGGAACTCATTAGCCTCAGCACCGATCAATTAAAACAACCCGTAATTATTGATGAAATACAAAAAGTGCCGGTGTTGTTGAATGAAATCCATTGGCTCATCGAAAACAAGAAAATGAGCTTCATTCTATGTGGCTCTAGCGCCAGAAAATTGAAACGAGGTGCGGCCAACTTATTGGGCGGAAGAGCCTGGCGTTTTAATTTTTATCCATTGGTTTATAAAGAGATCCCCGAGTTTGACTTATTAAGAGCACTCAATCAGGGCTTGCTGCCTTCTCATTATTTATCAGATCAAGCACCCCGAATGTTACGTGCCTACATTAGCGATTATTTAATCGAGGAGATCCAAGCTGAAGGCCTGGTAAGAAATCTACCTGGATTTGCTCGCTTTATGGACTTAGTCGGTTTTAGCAACGGCCAAATGATTAATTTCGCCAATCTTGCCCGGGATTGCGCCGTCGACGCGAAAACAATTAAAGAATATTATCAAATACTCGAAGATACCTTACTTGGCTACGCCATCTTGCCCTTTCATAAAAAAGTAAAGCGTGAACTCATCCAATCAACACCCAAATTTTATTTATTTGACATCGGCGTGGCAAATTACCTCAAACACAGAAAAATTGCGCTGCTGCGGGGCACCGATGCTGGCGACGCTTTTGAACATTATATTCTGATGGAATTAATCGCTTATTTGGGCTTGAATGAAATAGACTCGCCTATCCGCTACTGGCGTAGCAAGTCGGGACTGGCGGTTGATTTTGTGTTGAATGAGGGAAAAACAGCCATTGAAGTGAAAATTTCTTCCTCGCCTCATTTAAGCGAGCTAAAGGGTTTAACAACCTTCTGCGAAGACTACAAGCCAAAACAGGCTCTCGTCGTTTGCCTCGCGCCTCGGAAAAGAATTCTTGCGACGATCAATCAAACTCCAATTGAAGTCTTGCCCTGGCAGGACTTTTTGGAAAACTTATGGAACAAGAATTACGAATATTGATTATATTAATATAAAACGACCTTCTCTACTCCACCGTCACCGATTTCGCCAGGTTGCGCGGCTGGTCGACATCCGTTCCTTTTAACACCGCCACATGGTAGGCCAGCAATTGCAAGGGTAGGGTATAGACGATCGGCGCCACCACGGGATGCATGGCGGGCATGGTTAAAAGGTGCATGTGTTTGGCGTTGAATTCATTAGGTGCGTCCGTCAGCACATAGAGCTCGCCGCCACGGGCCTGAACCTCGGCTAAATTCGATTTCACTTTTTCGAATAATTCATTCTTGGGCGCAAGTGCGATCACCGGCATATAGCGGTCGACCAAGGCCAGCGGACCATGTTTCAATTCGCCGCCGGGATAGCCTTCCGCGTGGATATAGGAAATTTCCTTGAGCTTCAAGGCACCCTCGAGCGCGATGGGATAGAGCGAGCCGCGCCCTAAAAACAAGGCGTGCTGTTTGTCGATAAACCGGTGGGCCAACTGGGCGATTTGTCCGTCGCAAGCCATCACCTGCTTCAAAAGCAGAGGCAAGCTATGCAGCGCGGAAATAATCGCGGCATCCTGCTCCGGCGACGGACGCTGCTTTTTTCCAAGCACCGCAGTGAAAAGCAGCAGGGCCAATAATTGCGTCGTGAAGCCCTTGGTGGAAGCGACGCCAATTTCCATGCCAGCACGCGTTAAAAACACGTGGTCGGCCTCGCGCGTCAGCGTGCTTTTCGGCACATTGCAAATTGCCAGGGTGTCGAGATAGTTCATTTTTTTGGCCAGGTGCAACGCGGCCAAGGTATCGGCGGTTTCCCCAGACTGCGACAAGGTGATAAACAAGGTTTGCGGCGGCACCACCGGTTTACGGTAGCGGAATTCCGAGGCAATTTCGACCGAAACCGGGACACCGGTCAAAGCCTCAAGCCAGTATTTGCCGACGAGAGCGGCGTGATAACTGGTGCCACAGGCCACCAGGTGCACCGCCCTGACCTCGCCCAATTTACTCTGCAAGGCCAGACCAAAGACCGCCTCGTTCAGTTGTTTCTGTCCCACCCGTCCATCCATGCAGGTTGTGACGGCCTGCGTCTGCTCGGCGATTTCCTTGCGCATGTAGTGGCGGTATTCCCCGCGATCCACTACATCATAGTGGCCGTCAACCGGATGTAATTTACGCTCAACCAACTTACCAGCCGCGTTATAGATGCGAACACTCTCACAGCTCAAATCCGCCAGGTCCCGGTCTTCCAAATAAATAAATTGCTGGACAACATGCAAAAGCGCTAAGACGTCGGAGGCGATAAAGTTTTCGCCGATGCCCTTGCCGACCACCAACGGACTACCATGGCGCACGCCGATTACGCGGCCCGGTTCTCTGGAGGAAATAATGGCCAGCGCATAGGCGCCTTCCAGCTCCTTGACCACGGTCTGGACGGCCTTAAGCAAATCCGGCGTTTTTTGATAATGGTAATGAATATAATGCACGACAACTTCGCTGTCCGTTTCAGAGGAGAAGCTATAGCCCTGCTCCTGCAAAAACGCGCGTAGGGTTTCGTGATTTTCAATGATGCCGTTGTGTACCAGGGAGACTTCGTCATGCGAGACAAAGGGATGGGCATTGCGCTCCGAGGGCTCACCATGCGTCGCCCAGCGTGTGTGCGCAATGCCCGTGTTGCCGCGCATTCTGAGGGCCGTCGCCGGATCCAGCAGTGCTTTTTCCAATTCGCTGACTTTGCCAAGAACGCGCAGACGATTTAACCGATTTTGCTGATCCAGCATGGCGATGCCGGTCGAATCATAGCCACGATATTCCAGTCGCCACAGGCCTTCGATTAAAATTTTCTCGACGTGGCGTTCTGCCACCGCTCCCACAATCCCGCACATATTAAATCCGCTCCTTTTGCTTTTTCTTCTCTGGGCGCCGCCAGGCTTCGACGGTGAGTTGTTTGGCCCGCGCCAGCGTCAACCGTTGCGGCGGCGCATTCTTGGTGATCGTGGAACCCGCACCGATGGTCGCGCCTTCTCCAACGGTCACCGGCGCAATCAATTCCGTTCCCGAACCAATGGAAGCGTCGTCGCCGATCCAGGTTTTATTCTTGTCGACGCCGTTATAGTTGGCTGTAATAGTTCCCGCCCCAACATTGACGCGCTTGCCCACTTCGGCGTCGCCGAGATAGCTTAAATGGTTAACCTTGCTATCCTGGTCAATAAAGCTATTTTTAATTTCGACAAAGTTGCCGATATGAACCTTGGGCGCCAAAACCGTGCCTGGCCGCAGGCGCGCAAAGGGACCGATGATGCAGTCCGCCGCCACCTCGGCACCGTCGATCACGCTATTGGCGCGAATTTCCACGCGCTCGCCGATCTGCGCATTACGCAGGTAAACGTTGGGGCCGATAACACAGCCCTTGCCGAGCACTACGCGGCCTTCGATGACCACGTTCACATCGATGATCACGTCAGCGGCGACAATCAATTCACCGCGCACGTCGAAGCGCCGCGGATCATACAGGGTCACGCCCTGGCAGAGGAGTTTTTGCGCGTAGCGTTCCTGATAAAAACGTTCCAACTGGTTCAACTGTACGCGATCGTTCACGCCAAGAATTTCTTCGGTGAAGGCCGGCTGAAGCGTATGGATGTGCCGTTTTTCCTTGAGCGCCAGCGACACGATATCCGTCACATAGTATTCACCCTGGGCATTGCGCGGTGACAAGGTGGGCAGCCATTTTTTTAAAGAGGCGGCGGGAGCATAATAAATGCCGGGGTTTATTTCACAAATCCGCCGTGTTTTTTCATCGGCGTCTTTTTCCTCGACAATAGCGGTCACCGCTCCTTGTTCATCGCGCACAATGCGGCCATAGCCTTGGGGATTGGCTAAAGTCGCCGTGATTAAGCCAATGGCCTCGGCTGGCGTTTCCCGCATCAGGCGTTGCAGGGTTTCCGGGGAAATCAGCGGCACATCGCCATACAAGGCCAGCACCTGCTCGTCGTCGCGCACCTGTGGCAAGGCCTGCAGCAAGGCATGGCCGGTTCCAAGCTGCTTGTCCTGCGGCAGCCAAGTCGCGGGATAATGCGCAAGGGCTGCGCGGACGCGTTCGCCCGCGTGGCCATAAATAACCAGCGGTGGCTCGGAAGAAAGGCTCAAGGCCGTCTGCAGCACATGCTCCAGCAAGGGCTTCCCCGCCAGCGGATGCAGAACCTTGGGAAGCTCTGAATACATGCGCTTTC
>Ga0206951_1042_pt1 | contig 33155 bp, 12 predicted proteins | sample Alteio_BWOrgHeat_38_FD_152974 | JGI IMG/M metagenome (GOLD analysis project Ga0206951, IMG submission 152974) | Enriched cells from forest soil in Barre Woods Harvard Forest LTER site, Petersham, Massachusetts, United States -... | ecosystem: Environmental > Terrestrial > Soil > Temperate forest >... | reverse complement strand
CGATGTGAATGGCTTGCCGCCAAAAGAACTTACAACGGGAGCTGAACTTGCTGACACGGTTTTTGAGTCCTTGACGACAAAGGCAGGAGAGGAAAGCGCGGCGAAGTACGCTGCACTGAGCACTACCGTTTATGCAATGGAAAAAAGTGAATCGCAGGTAAAAAGAATCATGCAAACACTAAAACAATCCAAGGAATTTAAAGCTGCGCATGACGTCGTTCGGAGTAAAGTGACACGAAGAACAGGGAAAATGAATGTTTCCTTAGCGCAAATCGCTGTATACGGCGGGCATCGAGATCTCCTCACATCGATCTCTGCAATACATCGAGGCGCCTTAAGCGAAGGTGATCATGAGGGAGTCACCCCTCTTTATCGTGCCGCGGCATTAAATGATGCAGAGACTGTGAAACAGCTTGTGGACGAAGGCGTGCCTCTGGAGACAAAAAATAATAAAGGGCATAGTCCCCTTTACGGGGCTATTTACTTTAATCAAATTGAAGCAATGGCTGTCTTACTGGATGCAGACAAAAGCCTGACATCCGCTCCCGCAGACAACGTTGGATCGCTGCCGCTGCATCTGGCGGCGGCATTAAATAATGTCGAAGCAATGCAATTATTGGTCCGAAAAGGTGCCAATCCACGTGCGGAGCTTGCGGGTGGTTGGTCGCTGATTGCGATCGCCGCTAAATACGGATCGGTTGAGGCGTTGAATGCTTTGCTTGATCTTGATCCGACAGTAGACATTGATAAAGCAACAGACAATGCAACGACACCTTTAATGGCGGCTATAGAGGGAGGTCATACCAAAATAGTCGAAGTCTTAGCTGAAAAGAAAATTGATTTAGAAAAGCGAAATCGTGCAGGAAAGACTGCTTTGCACTTGGCCATTGCAAATAATGCGCTTGCAGCGCTGGAAGTCTTGATCTGCCACGGCGCTGCGGTGGACGCGGAGGATGGAGACGGCAATACGCCCTTGCATCTTGCGGCGAGACTGAGCAATCGGGCGCTGTTTGACTTTTTAGTCCAGCATGGTGCTTCAAAAGTAAAAACAAACAAGGCCGGAAAAACCCCCCTCTGCCCTGATTTTGCGGCATGGGATATTGTGCGGGCTTCCACGGCGCTTGATTCATTATTGCAAAAAATAGCCGCATTAAAAAGCTGCCAGCCGCGGCGGGGAAAGGATCTTGCCGCCTTAGAGCAGCTCCAAAGGGATGTTGCAAGAAGTTATGCTAAAGACCATTTTACCGAGTTATACTCCGGTTTATCCGCGCAAGACGGGCTGGCCTTTGTGGCTGCGGAGAATGACAATGCCGACGCTTTCGAGCTACTGTGCGCCGAGGAAAAAATATCGATCGATACGACCAACGCTGCTGGCTGGGTGCCTTTGCACATGGCTGCGCTCAGCGACTCACGGAAAATCATCGATCTCTTGACGGCAAAAGGCGTGGACTCGTCGCGTGCAACAGCAGCGACAGGTCTCACCGCGGTGTATCTTGCTGCAGAAGCGGGTCATACAGAGATACTCAGAGAAATCATTGCGCATACAACCCCCGATATTTTAAATATGGCCAACTTTAGCAATGAAACGCCGCTTTATGCCGCTGTCATGAAAGGGCGGGTCCAAGCTGCCCAACTGCTCATTGAGGCGGGCGTTAATGTTGATCAAGCGACTTTTAGCGGATGGTCGCCCCTCCATTGCGCAATCCTGGAAAATCATTTTAAGATCTTTGAAATGTTGGTAGAAAAGGCTGATTTGAATCAAGAGGTGTTTAGCACGGGAATGACCCCTGTTGCTTTAGCGGCAGAATACGGGCGCATCGAGTTTCTGCGTGTTCTACTTGCAAAGGCTCCGCCGGTGGATATCCGGAAAAAAGGCATGCGTGAGCGCACGCCCCTGATGCATGCGATACAGAACGGCCATGTCAACGCGGCAAAAATGTTGATTGAATCATTGGAAGCGAAGGATTTGAATGAATGCGACAGCAACGGCGTCTCCGCCTTGCACATGGCAATTGAGCGCGATGATCTGGAGCTCGTTCAAGCGTTGATTTTGAAGGGGGCGGACGTGAATCTTGAAAAAGGACCGGAGGCGCAGACACCGATCCAGTTGGCTGTCTTTGGGCACAAGGTGGAGATCGCTTATTTTTTGCTGGCAAACGACGTGAACCCCTTGAAAAAGGATCTGCGTGGCCAATATATTTTGTCGAGCGGGAGTCCGATCGCGGCTGCAGTTGTACGAAAAGAGGCTATTTTTTTAGCAATGAATGGTTGGATGAAAGAGCTGGAGAAAGCGTATTCTGCCCAGATCCCGCCGGCTTCGATCACCGCCGAGTTTGCTGCCCTGGAACGGCTGATCGAGAAAGATTTTGAAGCAAACTATGAGTCTTCTATGCGGCGCTACGACAAACGATCCTTCGGTAACAATGATCATTTGCTGATCGCCTTTATCGCTGCGGAAAAAGGGTGTAAAAAAATCCTGGAACTCGTGCACTCTCAAATCGATGTCAACGCAAAAAATCCAGCGGGTTTATCACTTTCCCAAGTCGCCGAAGCCTATCATCATTCGGAGCTTGCGCGTTTCTTGCATGATTACGAGCAGAAGCAGGAGCAGGAGCAAAAAGGACGGGGCAGACCACCGCGTGTTGGTCTTTTTAGCGATGATCCCTCTGTAGCGCCACTCTCACTTGCACCCAAAGCGGTTGGGATTGCAGGCTCGCCTTATGAGCAACTCAAGAAAACAATCCTGGAAGAAGCGCGGTCGATTGAAACAGCAAAAAAGGGACCGCTTGAATCGAGTTCGTCCCGTCATCGTAAAGCGCTTCAATACATCGAAATTAGAGAGAAACTGGCTGCATGTGACAGGGTCGCTGGCAAACAAGCGGATAAGTACGCCTATCTAAAAGCCCAATGCGAAGACCAGCATTCGCTTCTGCACTATGCCTTGCATCTCACGTCGAATATGGACGAGAAAGCAAGTAGTAGTGCTAGTAAAAATGTTTTTGAAAAAATCGCAGAACTGGACGCCCAAATAGCAGCCCGGAGTAAGAAGCCGGACTCTTAGAATGATCATCATTTTATGTAAATTATGAATAAAATGATCTATTTATGCAGCCCTACCTCCTCGTCACATCAGCACAAAACGCCTCATCGCCGACTATAATTAAAAAGAGATCAATACACACACTAGCAAGAATTAACGAGAGAGAGTAAACATGCCCGATTATAGCCACGAGAATCTTATCAATCATTTTAAAGCGATGGGCTATGATTTATGGGCAAGTGGCGTATGCGTGGGTGTGGTGCAAATGTCCATTCAAGCCTTCTTTGCGGGCCGTGAGGAGTTTGCGCGGTTTAATAGGCGGTTGGAATTTCTTGCCGCATACTCGCCGCTGGAGTTAAGTAATCGCATCAAAAAGGCACGGGAGACGATCGCGGAGCGAAGTAGAAAAAAACGCTTTGAGTCTAAACTAGCCGAAGGCGAGCGGGTTCTTGTGGATTTAAGCGAGGAAGAGGAGCTGCTCACGGAGACGGAAGCCTTTTTTAGTGGTGTTGAGCTCTATCTACAGCCCATTCGGCACAGAGCGTTGTTTTCAAAAGCCGTTCCGCAGTCGCAGGTTCAAGACATTGTTCCGTTCATGGAGTCGACTGCTCTGATTGAACAAGGTGGAATGAGGGTGGCGGACTCCTATGCCGGCATCTATTCCCGCCTTGAATTAACAGACTATTTTAATCGCCTAACTCAAATTCTTTTGCACTCCTGTCCACCTTGCGATTTTGCAATGGGGGTAGGCTCGATTAATCATCGTATCAGTGTCCTATTTGATGGCGTGCGTGGCAGCTGGATTATGACCGATGTGAATGGCTTGCCGCCAAAAGAACTTACAACGGGAGCTGAACTTGCTGACACGGTTTTTGAGTCCTTGACGACAAAGGCAGGAGAGGAAAGCGCGGCGAAGTACGCTGCACTGAGCACTACCGTTTATGCAATGGAAAAAAGTGAATCGCAGGTAAAAAGAATCATGCAAACACTAAAACAATCCAAGGAATTTAAAGCTGCGCATGACGTCGTTCGGAGTAAAGTAATGCGAAGAACAGGGAAATTGAATGCATCCTTGGCCCAAATCGCCGCACGTAGTGGACATCGAGACCTCCTGACATCAATCTCTGCAATCCATCGAGGCTCTTTAAGCGAAGGCGATCATGAGGGATTCACCCCGCTTTATGCCGCGGCAGTATTAAATGATGTCGCGACTTTAAAACATCTTCTGGACGAGGGCGTGTCTCTGGAGACAAAAACCAATCGAGGTCATAGCCCCCTTTTTGGCGCTATTTACTTTAATCAAATCGAAGCAATGACTGTCTTACTGGATGAAGATAAAAATCTGGTATCCGCTCCCGCAGACAATGCTGGAGCATTGCCGCTGCATCTGGCGGCGGCATTAAACAATGTCGAAGCAATGCAATTATTGGTCCGAAAAGGCGCCAATCCACGTACGGAGTTTGAGGGTGGTTGGTCGCTCGTTGCGACCATCGCTAAATACGGATCGGTCGCGGCGTTGAATGCCTTGCTTGATCTTGATCCGGCCGTAGACCTCGATAAAGCGGCGGACGACGCAACGACGCCGTTAATGGCGGCGGTGAGGGGAGGTCATGCTAAAATAGTCGAAGTTTTAGCTGAAAAGAAAATCAATTTAGACAAACGAAATCATGCGGGAAAAACCGCTCTACACTTGGCCGTTGAAAACAAGGCGCTTGCAGCGCTGGAAGTCTTGATCCGACACGGCGCTGCCGTGGACGCGGAGGATAGAGACGGCAATACGTCCTTGCATCTTGCTGCGAGACTGGGCAATCGGGCGCTGTTTGACTTTTTAGTCCAGCATGGCGCTTCAAAAACTAAAACAAACAATGCCGGAAAAACACCCGTCAGTCCCGATTTTGCGCCATGGGATATCGTGCGGGCTTCCGCGACGCTTGATTCATTATTGCAAAAAATAGCTGAATTACAAAGCCGCTTGCCGCGGCGCCGGTCAAAAGATCAAGCCGCCTTAGAGCAGCTCCAAAGGGATGTTTTCAGAAGTTATGCGAAAGACCACTTTACCGAGTTATACTCCGGTTTGTCGGCGCAAGCCGGGCTGGCCTTTGTGGCTGCGGAGAATGACAACGACGATGCTTTCGTTTTATTGCGCGCCGAGGAAAAAATATCATTTGAGACAACCAACGCCGATGGCTGGGTGCCCTTGCACATGGCTGCGCTCAGCGACTCACGGAAAATCATCGATCGCTGGACGGCAGAAGGAGCGGACCCGTCGCGTACAACAGCATCACACCTTACCGCGGCGTATCTTGCCGCAGAAGCAGGTCATGCAGAGGTACTCGGAAAAATCATTGCGCATGCAACCCCCGATATTCTAAATATGGCTAACCAGGGCAATGAAACGCCCCTTTATGCCGCCGTCAGTAAAGGGCAGGTCCAAGCTGCCCAATTGTTAATCGAGGCGGGTGTGAACGTTAATCAAGTGTCTGATTCTGGCTGGACGCCCATCCATCGCGCAATTGCGGAAAATCATTTTAAGATATTTGAAATGTTGGCAGAAAAGGCTGATTTGAATCAGGCGATGCCGAGCACGGGAATGACACCCGTTGCTTTAGCGGCAGAATACGGGCGCATGGATTTTCTGCGTATTTTGCTAGGAAAGGCTCCGCCGGTGGATGTCAGGCAAAAAGATCTGCAAGATCGCACGCCCTTGATGCGTGCAATACAGAATGGCCATGTCAACGCGGCAAAAATGTTGATTGAATCGATGGAGGCGAAGCATTTGAACGAGCGCGACAGCAACCTTGTCTCTGCTTTGCACCTGGCAATCGAGCGCAATGAACTTGAGCTTGTTCAAGCCTTGATTTTGAAGGAAGTGGACGTGAATCTTGAAGCAGGACCTGAGGCGAAGACACCACTCCAGTTGGCCGTCTTGGGACACAAGGTGGAGATCGCGAATTTGTTGCTGGCAAACGGCGCGAACCCGCGAAAAGAGGATCGTCATGGTCAATCCGCTTTGTCGCGGGGGACTCCACTCGCGGAGGCAACTGCACGAAAAGAGGCTCTGTTTTCAGCAATGGATGGCTGGATAAAGGAGCTTGAGAAAGCATACTCTGGCCGGGTCTCGCCGTCTTCAATCACGGCTGAATTTGCCGCCCTGAAGCCGCTGATCGAGAATGATTTTAAAGCAAATTATGAGGTCTTTTCGCGGCGCTACGACAGACGGTCCTTCGGCAACAATGATCATTTGCTGATTGCCTTTATCGCCGCGGCAAAAGGGTGTAAAACCATCCTGGAAATCGTGCTTTCTCAAATCGATGTCACCGCGAAAAACCCTGCGGGTTTGTCGCTTTCTCAAGTCGCCGAAGCCTATCATCATTCAGAGCTTGCGCGTCTCTTGCATGATTTCGAGCAGAAGCAGGAGCAAAAAGAGCATGGCAGCCTGTCGCGCGTTGGCCTTTTTATCGACGATCCATCTGTGGCGGCACCCTCGCTAGTACCAAAAAGGGTGGGTATCGCAGACTCGCCTTATGAGCAACTCAAGAAAACAATCTTGGAAGAAATACGGTCGATTGAAATAGCAAAAATGGCACCGCTTGAATCGAGTTCGGTTCGTCATCGTAAAGCGCTTCAATATATTGAAATCAGAGAGAAACTAGCCGAATGTGACAGGGCTGCCGACAAACAAGCCGATAAATACGCCTATCTAAAAGCCCAATGCGAAGATCCGCATTCGCTCCTGCACTATGCCTTGCATCTCACGTCGAGTATGGACGAGAAAGCAAGTGGCAGTGCCAGCAAAAAGGTTTTTGATAAAATCGCAGAACTGGACGCCCAAGTAGCAGCCCGAAGTAAGAAACCGGACTCTTAGAATAATGGCTTTATATAAATTACGCATCTAATTCTTTACCTAGTAAATATTCGGTTTACCCTTCCATATCCCCCTTCCTCCACGCTGTTGGTGGAGGAAGGGGTTAGGGGAAGGAGGTATGAAATTAATCATAATCAGCGGGTTATAATTAATAATACCTCCTCTCCCTAACCTCCTCCACCAACAGCGTGGAGGAGAGGGTAATTTAAAATGAGAACCGAATATATACTTTACCTCTTTGTAAGCAATTGATTTTATTCCGATTAAAATCCGATTCTGCCTCTCCCGCCAACAACAAATCAACCAATGACCCACTATACTTAAAATAGTATGAATACTTCAAATCACAATAATTAATACGAGCGAGTAAAAATGCGTGATTACAGTCATACACATCTCATCCGTCATTTTAAAGCAATGGGCTATGACTTTCGAGCAAGCGGTGTATGTGCTGGTTTGGCTCAAATGTCCATTCAAGCCTTCCTCGCCGGCCGTGAGGAATTTGCAAGGTTTAATCAGCGTTTGGAATTGATTGCGACGAACTCTCCAGAGGAGCTCAGTAATCGCATCCGCAAGGCAAGGGAAGCGATCGCAGAGCGAAGCAGAAAAAAACGCTTAGAGGTTAAATCAGATGCAAACGAAATAGTGATTGTGGAACTCACTGAAGAAGAGGAGCTGCTCACAGAGACGGAGGCTTTTTTTGGCGGCATTGAGCTCTATCATGATCCCGAATATCATAGGGATTTTTTTTCGAAATTGGTTTCGCAGCCGGAGGTTCAAGAAATTCTGCCGTTCATGGAGTCTACTACGCTGGTCGAACAAGGTGGAATGAGAGTGATAGACTCCTTTCCAGGCATTTATTCGTTGGTTGAATTACAAGACTATTTTAATCGATTGACTCAAATTCTTTTACATTATTGCCCCCCCTGCGATTTAGCAATGGGATTAGCCTGTGTTAATCATCGCATCAGTATTTTATTTGATAAAACGCGGGGCCTGTGGATTATGAGTGATGCAAATAATTTGCCACCAAAAGAACTCTTAACTGGGGCGGAATTGGCAGACGCGGTTCTTGAGGCCTTAGCAAAAAATACTGGGGAAGGAGAGAGGGCTACAAAGGTGGCCTTTAATACCACGGTTTATGCAACAGAAAGAAATGAATTGCAGGTAAAAAAACGAATGGATAAGGTAAAGCAATCGGTCGAATTTAGCAGGGCACATGCTGTCACTCTAGGTAAGGTGAAAGAAAGAACAGAGGGGCTCACTGTTTCATTGGCCACGATAGCCGCAAAATGTGGGCATAAGGACGTACTAAAATTAATTGCTGCAGCCAAGCCCGGTGCTTTAAATGAAGGCAGCTATCTCGGATACACGCCTCTTCATGCGGCTGCTGAATTAAATCTTCCAAAGCTGGTAAAAATACTTGTGGATGAAAAGGTGCCTTTGGAGACAAGAAATCAGCTCGGCCAGAGCCCCCTTGAATTGGCGATCAGTAGAAAAAGTATGGAAGCAATGATTCTCTTACTGGATGAGCAAAAGGATCTGGCATCCGCTGTGGTGAATGCCTCGGGATGGTTGCCGCTCCATGTTGCGGCACAAAAAAATAATGTTGAAGCAATAAAATTGTTAGTGCAAAAAGGGGCTAATCCACTGGCGGAACTGGCGGGAGGTTGGTCGGCTGTTTCGATTGCTGCTGAAAATGGTCAGGTCGAGGCCTTGAAAGCCTTGATTGCGATTGTTTCTCCAATGAATTTAGAAAAGGCGAGTTATGACGGAACTACACCTTTAATGCAAGCTGTAAAAGGGGGGCATGCTCAAATAGTAGCGGTCTTGGCAGAAGCCAAAATTGATTTTAACAAAAAAAATCGTGCTGGAAAGAGCGCCTTGCACTTGGCGGTTGAAAAAAAGGACCTTGCGGTGGTAAAAGCCTTAATCCTCGGAGGCGCTACAGTGGATGTGGAGGATAACGATGGGAACACGCCGCTGCACCTGGCGGCGGAACAGAACCAGAAAGAAATGTTTGATTTATTAATGGAGCATGGCGCTTCAATGCGAAAATCAAATAGAGCGGGAAAAACACCACTCAGTTCTGATTTCATAGGAGGCGATGTGCTGGGTGCTTTTACCCTATTCAATTTAATGCTGCAAAAAATCGATGGCCTGCAAAGGCGATTGACGGAGCGGGATGATTGCCAAGCCATTTTAAAGCAGTTAAAAAAAGAGGTTGTCAAAAGTTACCACAAAGCAGCTTTTTCAGAGTTTTATTCAGAGCTGACCCCGGAGGCAGGGCTGGCCTTTGTGGCGGCGGAGAATGATAATTCTGCTGCCTTGCTCCTGTTACGGGCCGAGGAAAAAATTGATTTTGAGGCAAAAAGTGCGAGTGGTTGGTTGCCATTGCATAGGGCTGTGATCAATGGCTCAAAAAAAATAATCGATATTTTGATAAGAGATAAAGGGAGCCTGTCGCATGAAATAAAATCATCAGGCGCTACTGCGGCTTATCTTGCCGCAGAAGGTGGTTTTACGGATATACTCAGAAAGCTCGTCGCGCATCTCCCGCCCGCTGTTTTAAATAAAGCCAATGCAAAGAATGAAACGCCTCTTTATGCCGCGGTTGCCAATGGGCATGACCAAACGGCACAGTTGCTACTGGAGGCAAAAGTGGATGTCAATCGCGCTGCAAATTCAGGGTGGTCGCCCATCCATCAAGCCATCGAAAAAAATCATTTTAAGATCTTTCAAATGTTAGTGGAAGTGGCTGATTTGAATAAGGAGGTGGGTACCACTGGAGTGACGCCAGTCGCTTTAGCAGCAGAGCACGGGCGCAGCGAATTTCTACGCATCCTGATTAGAAAAGCACCGGCGGTGAATATCCGGAAGAAAAGCGCAAATGGTCGCACGCCGTTGATGCGCGCGGTACACAATCGCCATGTCAAGGCGGCAAAAATGCTGATTGACGCCTTGGAAGCGAAGGATCTGAATGAAAAAGACAATAACGGCGAATCAGCCTTACACCGGGCAATTGAAAATAATGATATTGAGCTGGTTCAAGCCTTGATTGAAAAAGGAGCCGACGTGAATCTCGTAAAAGGTCGTTTTGCTGAAACACCGATACAGTTGGCAGTCATGGGACATAAGGTGGAGATCGTGAACCTGTTGCGAAAAAATGGCGCTGTTTCTCGAAAAGCGGATACCCGCGGTCAATCTGCACTGTCGATCGGTACGCCCTTAGCGGATGCGACCACACGAAAAAAGGAGCTTTTTATAGTGATAGAGGCTTGGATGGAGGAGCTTGAGCAAGCGCATCCTGGCCAGATCTTGCCTGCGGCAGTCAATTTAGAATTTGCTAGCCTTAAGCAACTGATCGAGGACGATTTTGAAGCTCATTATGAAGCTTTTTTTAGGAGGTACGACGAAAGAACATTCGCCGGCAATGATTATTTACTGCTTGCCTTTATTGCCGCAGCGAAAGGTTATAAATACCTCTTGGAAGTATCCTTGCCTAAAATTGATGCCAGCGCGAAAAATCCAGCGGGGTTTTCACTTTCCCAAGTTGCTGAAGTTTATAACCATGCTGAGCTTGTGCGTCTCTTACATGATTATGAGCAGGGGCATGAGCGAAAAGGACAAGGCGATTTACCTGCTGTTGGCCTATTTGGCAGTAAAGCCGCTGTGGCACATCTTTCGATTGAGGCAAAAGGGTCTGAGCTCACAGGCACCTCCTATGATCAATTAAAAGAAAAAATTCTAGAAGAAGCGCTGCGTATTGAAAATGAAGTAATAGCACAGCATGGCTATAATCCATCGAGGCATCGCAAGATACTTAAATATGTTGAAATTCGCAAGAAGCTGGCTGAATGTGATAAGGCTGCTGCTCAATACGCCGATAAATATCACTATCTAAAATCGCAATGTGAAGAGAAGGGCTCTCTGTTACATCATGCATTACACATTAAGACCGGCGTGGGCGCAGAATCGGCTGGCAGCACCAGTAAAAATGTTTTTGCTAAAATTGCGGAGTTGGATACCCTCCTAGCAGCCAAGGGTCAGAAACCGGACCCTTAGGCTCGCAGACTGCGAGTCCGGCGCAACATTTTTGTCAATCCTGCCTGTAAATATTCGGTTTACCCTTCCATATCCCCCTTCCGCCACGTTGTTGGTGGCGGAAGGGGTTAGGGGAAGGAGGTATCAATCAAAGCATTTATTGACTTCCTCTCCCTAATCCTCTCCTCCACACAAAGCGTGGAGGAGAGGGAAATTTGAATGAAATCGAATATATACTCCTGCCTTTGACAAACCCCTGATTTATTCCGCTTTCAATTCAATTTAGTCGCTACAATCCATGGCAAAACGACCATCGACCGATTATAATTGCCAGCGCATGAATACACACAATAACGATTACTAATGCAAGGCAGAGAAAATGTCCAATTACAGTCATGGCCATCTTGAGCGTCATTTTGTCGCCAGGGGCTATCATTTGCGCCGACCCGGCGTATGTGGGGGGTTGGCGCAAATGGCCATTCAAGCCTTTCTCGCAGGTCACGAAGAACTCATGCGCTTTAATAAACGGCTGGATTTGATCGCTACAAGCACGCCAATGGAATTAAGTAGCCGCATCCGCACGGCAAGGGAAGCCATCGCAGCGCGAAGCAGAAAAATTCGCTTCGACTCGAAATTAGCTGAAAATGACAGCGTGCTGTTGGATTTAACCGAGGAAGAGGAGCTCCTTACCGAGACGGAGGCTTTTTTTGACGGTGTCGAACTCTATCTTCGGCCTCTTCGACATAAAGATTTGTTTTCGAAATTGGTTTCTCATCCACAGATTGCTGAGATTATCCCGTACCTGGAGTCCACTTCGCTTGTTGAGCAGGGTGGAATGCGGGTGGCAGACTCCTTTCCAGCCCTTTATTCACTGCGTGAATTACAGGACTATCTTAATCGCTTGACCCAAATCCTTCTCTATTCATGTCCTCCCTGCGACGTTGCAATGGGGTTAGATAACATGAATCATCGCATCAGTATTTTATTTGATAGCGCACGCGGTCTATGGGTTCTATGTGATGCAAATAGTTTGCCGCTAAGAGAAATCACTACTGGGGCGGAATTGTCAGTGGCGGTTTTTACGGCCTTGGCCCTCAATACGGGAGAAGGGCGCGCGGCAACTCTGGCTGCTATTCATACAACGGTTTATACAACGAAAAAAAACGAACCGCATGCAAAAAAAATAATGGAAGCAGTAAAAAAATCGGCTGAATTTACCAGCGCGCATGAGGTTACCTTGCGTAAAGTGAACCAAAGAACAGGGGTCTTGAATGTTTCCTTGGCCAGTCTAGCCGCAAGGTATGGGCATCAGGACCTGCTTAAATTAATCAACAGGATAAAGCCAGGCGCGTTAGGTGAGATTGGTCATTTGGGGGATACGCCGCTTCATTCGGCGGTTTTAGTCAATAGTCCAGACCCTGTAAAAATTTTTGTGGAAGAAGGGGTGTCCTTGGAGGCAAGAGGTAGGAATGGACAAAGTGCTCTTTGCCAAGCAATTTGTTTTAATCGAGTAGAAGCGGTGACCGCCTTGCTGAATGAACAAAAAGACCTCGCATTTACGGCGCTGAACGACTGCGGGTGGCTGCCGATCCATGTTGCGGCGGAGAAAAATGCGACTGACATAATACGGTTATTAGCGGAAAGGGGAGTCAATCTCCGTGCGGAACATGCCGGAGGTTGGTCGCCCCTTGCGATAACTGCCTCCAAAGGCTCGCTTGAGGCAATGCAACTCTTGCTCGCCCTTGATCCGACGCTGAATTTAGATAAAGCGACAGATGAGGGGATAACGCCTTTAATGGCGGCGGCGCGCGAAGGTCATGTGAATATAGTAAAAATCTTGGTCTTGGCCAAACCCAAAATCGATCTAAATAAAAAAGATCGCGATGGTAAGACCGCCCTGCACTTTGCCATTGAAAAAAATGATCTGGCGGTGGTGGCAGCTTTAATCAGCGGTGGCGCCAATGTGGAGTTGGAGGATGATGATGGCAACACGCCGCTGCATCTGGCTGCGCAACAGAACTTGAAGCCAATCATCGATTTTTTAATCGAGCATCATGCCTCAACACGAAAAATTAATCGTGCGGGCAAAACACCCTTCAGTCCGGGTTTTGCGGCGTACGCCCTCTTGCGCGCTGCTGCGACGCGCGATTTAATGCTGACAAAAATCGATGGCTTACAACGCCAATTGGCGGATCAGGGCGCTTGTCAAGCCACTTTAAGGCAGTTAAAAAAAGACATGATAAAAAGTTATCATTACCCGTTTTTTTCAACGCATTATTCATCGCTGTCCCCGGTCATGGGGCTGGCCTTGGTGGCTGCGCAGCACGATAATTCGGACGCACTTCGTTTGCTGTGCGCCGAAGAAAAAAGAGCGATGCATGCCCGAGACTCGTTTGGCTTGACGCTTTTGCATATAGCCGTGATGAATGATTCAAGAAGAGTAGTCGATACGTTGGTCGCAGCGAGAGGGGTTCTGGATGATGAAGTAAAAGCGACCGGCGCCACTGCGGCTTATCTTGCGGCAGAAGGCGGTTTTACGGAGATACTCCAAAAAATTATCCTGAACGCCTCCCCCGCTATTTTAAATCGTGCCAACTTCAATCATGAAACGCCGCTTTATGCCGCGGTCAAGCAGGGCCATGCCGAAGCGGCACAGTTACTCCTTGAGGCGAAGGTAGATGTTGATCGAGAAGGAAATACGCGAAAATCACCCCTCCATCTTTCTATCGAGCTAAATCATTTAAGTATATTCGAACTGTTAATGAAAAAGGCTGATTTGAATAAGGCGGTGGGCAGCTTTGGCGTGACGCCCGTTGCTCTAGCAGCAGAGTACGGACGCCTCGAGATTCTGCGCTTGCTGCTTGGCAAGGCCCCGGTGGTTGATATCAGGAGAAAATGTGCAGAAGGAGGGACGCCGTTGATGCGTGCAATAAAGTACGGTCATCCCGCCGCGGCAAAAATGTTGATTGCCGCGTTAGAGGCGAAGGATTTGAATGAGAAAGACAAGAGCGGCATGTCTGCCTTGCATCTGGCGATCGATAATAATGATTATGAGCTGGTTCAAGCCTTGATCACCAAGAGCGCCGACGTCAATATCGCAAGCGGTCCCGATAATACCACGGCAGTACAAAGGGCAGTCATGGGACATCAAGTGGAGATCGTCAAGCTCTTGCTAAAGCATGGCGCGGATCCTCACAAACAGGATAGGAATCGCCAATGTGCTGTGTCGGAAGGCACTCCTTTGGGGGTTGCGCTCGCAATTAAAAAGAATCTGGTTGCAACGATCGATGCCTGGATGGAAGAGCTAAGACAAGCGCAACCGGGCCGGTGTTTATTGTCAGAAGTTGCTTCGGAATTCGCGCGCCTGAAGCAATTGATCGAGGCAGATTTCGAAGCGCATTATGAGTCTTTTGCAAGACGCCACCGCAAAAATCTCTTTGGTAACAAGGGGCATTTGCTGATTGCTTTTATTGCCGCCGCGAATGGCTATAAAAACATCTTGCAGCTATCGCTCGCTAAAATCGACAGCGGCGCGAAAAATCCGGCGGGTTTATCTCTTGTCGAAGTGGCCGAAGCCTCTCATCATCCTGAGCTCGTTCATATCTTGCGTGAGGCGGAGGAAGGTCGTGAGACAAAAAGGGAAATCGGCTTGGCTGCCGTTGGTTTATTTAGCGGTAGGGCTTCTGTGCCAGCTCCTGCAGCTCCGCCGGTAACGCCTGCGGTCACCGACGTCGCATATGAGCAACTCAAAGCCCAAATCCTGCAAGAAGCAATGTCGATTGAAATGGAAATAAAGACTCAGCCCGGATTTAACCCGGCGCGGCATCGCAGGACACTCAAGTCCATCGAAATTCGAAAGAAATTGGCTGAATGCGACAAGGCTGCTGCTACACTGCCTGATAAATACCACTATTTAAAAGCGCAGTGTGAAGACAAAGCCTCTCACTTGTATTATGCTTTGCAGGTTAAGACTGACAGCGATGCGAAATCGTCCGACGGTGCCAGTAAACATGTTTTAGCTAAAATTGCTGAATTGGAGGCTTCAATGGCTAGCCGCCCGTGACTGACAGACGCAGTTTTAGAGTATCCCGATTTGAGTCCTAGGCTGTGCTTCCGTTATCCCTGCGACTCTGTGGGTGTAGGGCAACAATAACTTGATATGAGCATGGTTTTATTCATATTTTACTTTTATTTGGCCTCACCACGCAACAAAAAAATCAAAGGCCCTGCTATAATTAAATAAGACTAATTACACCCACTAACCCCAACTAGCACGAGCGAGTGACAATGCCCAATTACAATCATCAGCATCTCAGGGATCACTGTAAAGCGCAAGGCTATAACTACTTGGCGGGATACGGGCTGTGCGCAGGGGTAGCTCAAATGGCCATCCAGGCTTTCCTCGCAGGTGGTGAGGAATTTCTGCAGTTTAAAAAGCGTCTGGATTTGATTGCTACCAGCACTCCATTGGAGTTAAGTGACCGCATCCGCAAGGCCAGGGAAGCGATCGCAGAGCGAAGCCGACGAATTCGGTCAGAGGCTAAGCTTGCCGCAAACGAAGTGGTGATTGTGGATTTAACCGAAGAAGAGGAGCTGCTCACCGAAACGGAGGCTTTTTTTGGCGGGATCGAACTCTATCAAAAGTCTAAGCAGCATCGGGAATTGTTTACACGATTGATTTCTCATCAGCAGGTGCAGGATATTCTTCCGTTTATGGAGTCGACCGCGCTGCTTGAGCAAGGTGGAATGCGCGTAGTGGACTCCTTTCCTGGTATTTATTCACGGGTTGAATTACAAGACTATTTCAATCGACTGACTCAAAGTTTTCTGCATTATCATCCTCGTTGCGACCTCGCCATGGGATTAGGCAGTATGGGCCATCGCATCAGTATTTTATTCAACAGTACGGAGAATAGATGGCTTGTTATTGATGCCAATAATTTGCCGCCAAAGGAAGTCGTTAATGGAGCGGAATTAGCAAGCGCGGTTTTTGTGGCCTTTACCCAAGCCGATGAGGAAAAGAGTGCGGTTCCAAGCATTGCTTTTAATACAACGGTCTACGCAACAGAAACAAGCCACCTGTCCGTAAAAAAAATAATGCAAGAGCTCACACATTCGACTGAATATAAAAGAGCGCATGAGATCACGCTGAGTAAAGTGAACGAAAGAAGCGGGGCCTTGAATACGTCGTTGGCAAATATAGCCGTAAGAAATGGCAATCATCACGTTCTCAAATTAATCGCCAGGGCAAAGCCAGGCGCCTTAAATGAAAGCGGCTATATGGGCGAAACGCCTCTTCACACAGCGATTGATCTAAATCGTCCAGAGACGGTAAGACGGCTTCTGGATGAAAAGGCGTCATTGGAAATCAAAAGCGGTGACGGTTATACGGCGTTTGGCGTGGCAGTATACCTAAACAATCTAGAAGTCATGACGGTCTTGCTGGATGAATAAAAAGACCTGGTTTCCACTCCAGCAAACCAATCCGGATGGCTTCCGCTCCATATTGCGGCAGCAAATAATCATGTGGAAGCACTAAAATTATTAGTGGCAAAAGGTGCGAACCCCCATGCAGAATTTATCACAGGTTGGTCGCCAGTTATGGCTGCCGTCGACAGTGGATCCGTTGAAGCTTTGCAAGCCTTGTTGGCGATGGATCTTAAAATAAATTTATCGAAAACGACGAGTGACGGATTCACCCCTGTAATGCTAGCCGCAAGTCAAGGGCATGTTACAATAATAGCAGTCCTGGCGGCCCAACATGTCGATTTAAATCAAACAACGTCGAAAGGAAAGACCGCTTTACACCTGGCAGTAGAAAAAAATCAACTGGAGGTAGTAAAAGCCTTAGTTCTTAGCGGCGCTGCGGTGGATCTGGAAGATAATGACGGTAATACGCCGCTGCATCTTGCCGCGAAACGGAATAAGCGGAAAATTTTCGATTTTTTAATTGCACATGGCGCTTCAAAAGAGAAGGTAAATAATGCGGGAAATACACCATTTAGTCCTGGTTTTAGTGGAGGGGATGTTCTGAACGCCTCTACGGCGCTTAATTCAATGCTAAATAAAATTGCGGGATTAGCAGGGCGATTGCCGGCAGCGGATGCTCAAGCTGTTTTAGAGCGGCTAAAACAAGACCTGGAAAAAAGTTATCACAAAAGCTCTTTTTCAGGCCTGTATTCAGGTCTGCCTGCCGAGGTGGGGCTGACCTTTGTAGCTGCGGAAAATGATAATGTTGCTGCTTTACGTCTATTGCTCGCCGAAGATAAAATCGCTGTTGAAGCCAAAGCCCGGGATGACTGGTCACCTTTGCACGTGGCGGTGATCAATGGCTCAAAAAATATGGTCTATTTTTTGCTAGGAGAAGGGGTGGACCCTTCGTGTAAAGTCAAATCAACAGGCAATACCGCGGCCTTTCTTGCCGCCGCCGGTGGCTATACGGACATACTCAGAAAGATCATTGCGCAGCAGCCTCCTGAGCTTTTAAATAGAGCTAATGCAAAGGATCAAACCCCTCTTTTTGCCGCAGTCCGTAACGGCCATGCAGCAGCGGTACAAGCGCTCATCGAGGCAAAAGTGGATGTCAATCGAGCGCCTGACCATGAATGGTCGCCCCTCCATCTTTCTATTAAGCAAAATCACTTCAAAATCTTTGAACTCTTAGTGGAAAAGGCTGATTTGAATCGGGTGATGTTTGGCACGCAAATGACCCCCGTTGCTTTAGCGGCAGAAGACGGGCGAAGCGACCATCTCCGTGTTCTGATTGGAAAAGCGCCGCCAGTGGATCTAAGGATGAAAAACGCAGACGAACGCACACCGCTAATGCTTGCGATCAGACGCCGCCATGCCACGGCGGCAAAAATGTTGATTGCAGCCTTGGATGCGAAGGATTTGAATGCACAAGACTACAATGGCGAAACGGCCTTACACATGGCTATTGCCAATAACGATCTTGAGCTGGTTGAAGCCTTGATTACCAAAGGAGCCGATGTGAATCTCGCAACGCGCTATGGTGGAAGCACACCCATACAGTTAGCTGTTCAGGGACATCAGGTGCAGATAGCGAATTTTTTGCTAAGCAAACATGCCGATCCTGAAAAAGAGGACTTTCAGCGTCAATCCGCGCTGTCGAGAGGGACTCCCTTAGCGGATGCGCTTGAAAGAAGAAATGATCTTTTTTCGGCAATTGAGCGGTTGAGGACAGAGTTTTTGCATGCACCCCCTAGCCATCTTTTCCCGGAGTTAGACTTTGCGCGTCTTATCGGCGCGATCGAGCGTGATACTCGCGCTAATTATGAGTCTTTTGTTTCCCAGTACGATAGCCGCTTATTCGGCAACAATGATTATTCCTTGCTCGCCTTCATTGCTGTTGCGAAAGGTTATAAAAATCTATTAGAACTATTGCTTCCTAAAATCGATATCAGCGTGAAAAACCCAGCGGGTCTTTCACTTTTCGAAGTTGCCGAGGCTTATCCTGCTTCGAGCTGTCTTCGTATTTTGCATGATTATGAGGGGAGGATTGAGCAAAAAAGACCGGACCGTTTGCCTGTCATGGGCTTGTTTAGTAGTAAACATTCTGCGTTGCCTCCCTCGCTTACACCGAAGCCGTCTGCGAGCACAGACCCCTTTTATGTCCAGCTAAGAGAAAAAATTCTGGAAGAAGCCAAGCGTATTAAAGAGGAAATAAGAACACAGCCTGGGTTTAATCCATCACGACATCGTAAGACCCTCAAATACCTGGAAATTCAAAAAAAACTGGCTGAATGTGAACTTGTTGCGCGCAAGCAAGCGGATCAATACCACTATCTAAAATCGCAATGTGAAGATAAGAGCTCTCCCTTGCATCGCGCTTTACGCATTAAGACGGGTATGGGCGCCGAAGCGGCAGGCAGTGCCAGTAAAAATGTGTTCGATAAAATTGCTGAACTGGATGCCCAAAGAGCAGCCCGTGACCTTAGGCCAGACGCCTAAAATAGCCGAATCAGAGTCTCTTCCCGCGCTTCCGTCATCTTCCAAATTCCCCTCTCCGCCACGCTTTTGGTGGCGGAGAGGGTTAGGGAGAGAAGGTCTTATTAATTATAACCCGCTATAAAAAATCATGTACTTTCATGCCCTTACGCCAGACAAGAGCAAAATGACAAGCAATCTTCTATAATTAAAACAAGATAAGATGCACACCCAAAATAACAATAATTAATCTAAAGAGAGTGAAAATGTCCGATTATAGTCATTTGAATCTCCTAAAACATCTTAAAGCAATGGGCTATGATTTACCGGGCCCGGGTGTCTGTGCTGGTTTGGCGCAAATGTCCATTCAAGCCTTCCTCGCAGGCCCTGAGGAATTTGCGAGATTTAATAAGCGGCTGGAGTTGATTGCTACAAACTCTCCAACAGAGTTAAGTAGCCGCATCCGGAAGGCAAGGGAAGCGATTGCCGAGCGCAGCCGAAAAAAACGCTCTGACCCTAAATTAGCCGAAAACGAAATGGTTATTGTGTATCTCAGTGAAGAAGAAGAGCTGCTCACAGAGACAGAGGCTTTTTTTGAGGGTTTCGAGGCCTATCTTTATCCCGGTCGACATCGCGAATTGTTCGTGAAATCGGTTTCTCAGGTGCAGGTTCAAGAAATTATTCCATTGATGGAGTCGACGGCTCTTGTTGCGCAAGGTGGCATGAGGGTGGCGGACTCCTTTCCAGGCATTTATTCCTTGGTTGAATTACAAGACTATTTTATTCGCTTGACTCAAATCATGCTTCATTATTGTCCCCCATGCGATATCGCCATGGGACTAGGTTCTGTTAATCATCGCATCACTATTTTTTTTGATAGAGCCCGTGGTGTATGGATTATGAATGATGCAAATCAATTACCAACAAAAGAAATCGTCAATCCGGCGGAACTAGCAGACGCGGTTATTATGGGGCTCGCAAAAATGACCGGCGAAGGAAGCGCGGCGACAAAGGCTGCTTTTAATACAACCGTTTACACAACCGGAAAAAATGAAGTGCATGTCAAAAAAATACTGGCAGAGGTAAAAAAATCAGCAGAATTTAGCCGTGCGCACGCGGTTACGTTGAGTAAAGTAAATGACAGAACAGACGTATTGCAGGTTTCATTGGCCAATATAGCCGCAAAATCTGAACTTCAGGATGTTGTAAAGGATGTTCTAAAGGCAATCGCCGAGGCAAAGCGAGGCGCTTTAGATGAGGGCGGTTTAGATGGAAACACGCCGCTTCATGTGGCGGCTCAGTTAAATCTTCCGGGGATGGTAAGAATGCTTGTGGATGAAAAGGTGTCCTTGGAAACGAAAAATACAGTGAGTTCCACGCCACTTGCCATGGCAATTGCTAACGAAAGCGTGGCAGCAATGACAGTCTTGCTGGAGGAAGATAAAGGTTTAGTATCCGCTGTAGTGAACGGCGAAGGATGGTTGCCACTGCATGTTGCGGCACATACGAATAGCGTTGAAGCACTAAAATTTTTAGTGTCAAAGGGCGCTAATCCTCTCGCGGAAATTGACATGGGTATTTCGCCTGTGGCGATAGCGGCATATCAGGGCAGTCTGGAAGCCTTGAAAGCATTGATTGCCCTTGTTCCTAAAATAAATTTAGAAAAAAGGAGAGAGGATGGAACAACGCCTTTAATGGGAGCTGTAATGAATGGGCATACTAAAATAGTAGAAGCTTTAATAGAAGAAAAAATCGATTTGAACCAAAAAAATCTTGCTGGGCAGACTGCCTTGCATTTAGCGGTTGATGCGAATGATCTTGCGACGTTAAAAGCATTAATCCGCGGCGGCGCTGCTCTGAATGTGGAGGATAAGGCTGGTAACACGCCGCTGCATCTTGCTGCAGCAGGGAATAAGAAGGAAATATTTGATTTTTTAATGGAGAGTGGCGCTTCAACCCAAAAAACAAATAAAGCGGGAAAAACCCCATTAAGTTTAGGCTTTATAAGCCGTGCTTTATTCACAGCGTTTGACAAGTTCACTTTCCTGCTGAAGCATATCGATGGCTTACAAAGGCGATTTGAAGATCAGAGTGATTATCAATACGTTTTAAGACAGTTAAAAAAAGATCTAGTAAAAAGCTACAAAGAAGACTCTTCTTTTATGTCCTATTCAGTGTGCTTCCCAGAGGTGGGGCTGGCCTTTGTAGCGGCGAGGAATGATAATGTGGCTGCTTTGCGCCTCTTGCACGCCGAAGGAAAAACAGCTTGGGAAACAGAAAGCACTACCGACTGGTCACTCTTGCACATGGCTGTGGCCAATAATTCAAAAGAAGCAGTTGATTTTCTGATAAGCACAGGAGTGAATCTGACGCGTGCAATATACTCATCAGGCGCCACCGCGGTTTATTTTGCCGCGGAACGGGGTTTGACAGAGATCCTAATGAAAATTGCCGCGCATGTGCCCGCTGATTTTTTAAATAAAGCCAACCGAAGAAATGAAACACCTCTCTATGCCGCAGTCTCCAAAGGCCATGGTCAAGCGGTAAAGCTGCTGATTGAGGCAAAAGTGGATGTCAATCAAGCGGCCGATTCCGGGTTTTCACCTATCCATCAGTGCATCGTGAACCGGGATCTTAGTATCTTTGAAATGTTAGTGGCAGTGGCTGATTTGAATAAGGGGCATGGGGACACGGGGGTGACTCCTCTTGCTCTCGCCGCCGACTACGGTTACACCGATTTTCTACGCATTCTGATTGGAAAAGCGCCGCCGGTTGATCTCGGCAAGAAAAGCACCGATGGGTGCACGCCCTTGATGCGTGCTGTAAAGAAACGCAATGTCGAGGCTGCAAAAATGCTGATTGACGCATTACCGCGGGAGGATATGAATGAACAAGACATCTTCGGCGTGACCGCCTTACACCGAGCAATTGAAAATAATGATCTTGAACTAGTTCAAGCCTTGGTTGCCAAGGGAGCCGATGTGAATCTCGCAAAAGGTCGTGACGCTGCTATAACACCGATTCAGTTAGCTGTCATGGGGCGAAGGGTGGATATCGTCAATTTCTTGCTAAAAAAAGGCGCAGATCCTAGAAAAGCGGATAGCTTGGGTCAATCCGCTTTGTCGCCAGGAACTCCCTTAGCGGATGCCTTAGAAAGAAAAAGGGAGCTTGTTACCGTAATTGATACATGGCTGGAGCAGCTCCGGAAAGCGGAACGTAGCCGCGCCTTGCCGGCGGCAGTTCATTTAGAGTTTGCCGCACTGAAGGATGTGATCGATAAGGAATTTGATGCTAATTACGAAGCTTTTTTTAGCAGATACGACGCAAGATCCTTCGACGGAAACCCCTATTTGCTGCTTGCCTTTGTTGCCGCAGAGAAAGGTTATAAAAACCTCTTGGAGCGATCCTTCTCTAAAATTGATGCTGGCGCTAAAAATCCAGCAGGTCTTTCACTGCTCGATGTTGCTGAAGTTTATCAGCATGCCGAGCTTGTTCGTCTCTTGTATGATTATGAACCACGCCTCGAGCAAAAAAATCAAGGCGGGATGCCTGTTGTCGGCTTATTTAGCAGTCAGCGTTCGGCGCTGTCTCCCTCGCTGGCGCCAGAGGAGTCTGCGAGCACAGACTCCTCTTATGAGCAACTCAGAGAAAAAATTCTGGAAGAAGTAAACAGTATTAAAAAAGAAACGAAGGCACACCCCGGGTTTAATCCATCCAGGCATCGCAAGACACTCAAATACCTGGCCATTCAAAATCAACTGGCTGAATGTGAGCTTGCTGCTAGCCAGCAAGCGGATAAATACCAATATCTTAAAGCACAATGTGAAGATAAGCGCTCACTTTTACATCATGCTTTGCTGATTGAGACGGGTGAGGACGCAAAATCGGCTGGCAGGACCAGTAAAAACGTTTTCGATAAAATTGCTGAACTGGATGCCAAAATAGCAGCCAGTGACCTCAAACCGGATTCTTAGGGAATCAAAATTCGAATCAAGCCCTCTCTATTACCAACAGCGGGCGTTATTCATCCCAATTCAGTGTGCCGCCAGTTTGATATTCCGTCACCCGCGTCTCAAAAAAGTTTTTTTCCTTCTTGAGATCCATGACTTCGCTCATCCAGGGGAAAGGATTAGCAGCACCAGGGTATTGCTGCTGCAGACCAATCTGAGCGCAACGGCGGTTGGCGATGAATTGCAGATATTCTTTAAACATTTCAGCGTTCAAACCCAGGATTCCGCGGGGCATGGTGTCGAGCGCATAGTCATACTCAAGATCAACGCCGCTGCGGATCATGGCAATTGCTTCCTGCTTAAAAGTTTCGGTCCACAGTTGCGGATTTTCAATCTTAATTTGATTGATGACATCGATGCCAAAGTTCAAGTGCATGGACTCGTCGCGTAAAATATACTGAAATTGCTCGGCGGTTCCCGTCATTTTATTGCGGCGCCCCATGGAAAGAATTTGCGCGAAACCGACGTAAAAGAAGATGCCCTCGAAAACGATATAGAAGGCAATCAAGTCACGGAGTAACCGCTGGTCATTTTCAAAGGTGCCCGTGTGGAAGTCGGGATCGGCCAGGCTCTGCGTGTAGGGCAGGGACCAGGCGGTCTTTTTCGCGACTGAGGGTACTTCGCGGTACATGTTGAAGAGTTCGGCCTCGTCCATTCCGAGGCTTTCAATCACATGCTGATAGCCGTGGGTATGCAAGGCTTCTTCAAAGGCCTGCCGCAGCAGATATTGACGGCATTCGGGGTTGGTAATATGGCGATAGACGGCCAGCACCAGGTTATTGGCCACCAGCGAATCCGCGGTGGAGAAAAAGCCCAGGCTGCGTTTCACGATCAGACGCTCGTCTTCGGTCAGGCCCTCAGGGTCTTTCCAGAGCGCGAGATCGGCGGACATATTGATTTCATTCGGCATCCAGTGGTTGGCGCAAGCGTCCAGGTACTTTTGCCAGGCCCACTTGTATTTAAAGGGCACCAGCTGATTGAGGTCCGCGCGACAATTGATGATGCGCTTGTCGTCAACTTGGATACGGGCGGCGCCCATTTCAAATTCTAAACCGATGGCGCCGCCGTTAGCGGCCCCCGATGACTTCGATTTTTGTTGTAGCATTGTTGCCATGTTTTTTCTCCTAAAGGGCTATAGAGTTTCAGCTACTGACAGGCCTCACACGTAGGATCCTCAATCGGGCAGACCTTGGGCTGCGTTGGCGCGTCAATTTGCACCGCGTTCAACACATTGTCATGAATCGTCGACTTTTCCGTGTTGGTGGCGCCCAGGCTGCGCATGTAGTAGGTGGTTTTTAAGCCGCGGATCCAGGCAAAGCGATAGAGACTATCCAGCTTTTTGCCGGAAGGCTGGGCCATATAGAGATTGAGCGATTGGGACTGATCAATCCATTTTTGGCGGCGCGAGCCGGCTTCCACCAGCCACAGAGGATCAATTTCAAAGGCCGTGGCATAGAGTTTCTTCAGTTCATCCGGAATACGGCTGATCTTGCTGAGACTGCCATTGTAATATTTCAGGTCGTTGACCATCACCGGGTCCCACAATTGGTGTCGCTTGAGATCGGCGACCAGATGGGGGTTAATGACGGTAAACTCGCCGGACAGGTTGGACTTTACAAAGAGATTTTGATAAGTCGGCTCAATGGACTGTGCGACGCCGCAAATATTGGCGATGGTCGCGGTTGGGGCAATGGCCAGCACATTCGAGTTACGCATGCCAACCTTCTTCACCTGCTCGCGGAGCGCGTTCCAGTCCAGGGTTTGCGAGCGGTCTTGTTCTAAATGTTTTCCACGGTTCTGCTGCAAGAGTTCGATTGAATCGATTGGTAGAATGCCCTTGCTCCACAGCGAGCCTTCAAAAGAGGAATAAGCGCCGCGTTCTTTCGCGAGTTCGGTGGATGCTTCGATGGCGCAGTAGCTGACTAACTCCATGGAGAGATCGGCGAATTCCACAGCCTCCTGGGAAGCATAGGGGATGCGTAACTCATATAAGGCATCCTGAAAGCCCATGATGCCAAGGCCAATCGGCCGATGCTTTAAATTGGAGCGCCGCGCTTGCGGGACGGAGTAGTAATTGATGTCGATGACATTGTCCAACATGCGAATCGCCGTTTTCACGGTTTGACGCAGCTTGTTTTTGTCCAAGCCTTTTTCCGTCAGGTGGGCGGCGAGGTTCACGCTGCCCAGGTTGCAAACGGCAATTTCTTCCGGCGAGGTATTGAGCGTGATTTCAGTGCAGAGATTGGAGCTGTGCACGACGCCAACATGCTGTTGTGGCGAGCGCAGATTGCAGGGATCTTTGAAGGTGACCCAGGGATGTCCCGTTTCAAACAGCAGGGTCAGCATTTTACGCCACAAGGAAGTCGCCGGGATTTTTTTGAAGTTGCGGATCAAGCCTTGATCGGCTTTCGCTTCGTAAGCGACATAGGCTTCTTCAAAGGGCTGACCATAAAGATTATGCAGGGTTGGGACTTCGTCGGGCGAGAACAGGGTCCAGTCCTTGTTTTCCGCGACACGTTTCATGAAGAGATCGGGAATCCAGTTGGCCGTATTCATGTCGTGAGTACGGCGGCGTTCGTCGCCGGTGTTTTTGCGCAATTCTAGAAATTCCTCAATGTCCTTGTGCCAGGTTTCGAGGTAGCCGCAGACGGCGCCCTTGCGTTTGCCACCCTGGTTCACCGCAACGGCGGTCGCGTTCGCGACGCTCAGGAAGGGGACCACGCCCTGTGATTTCCCGTTGGTGCCCTTGATGCGAGCGCCCATGGCGCGGACGTTGGTCCAGTCATTGCCCAGTCCGCCGGCATATTTGGAGAGCAGGGCATTGTCCTTGATGGCGCTGTAAATGCCATCCAGGTCGTCTGGCACCGTCGTCAGGTAGCAACTGGACAGTTGCGGACGCAGGGTTCCGGAGTTGAATAAAGTGGGCGTTGAGCTCATAAAGTCAAAGGAGGAGAGCAGCCGATAGAACTCAACAGCCCGTTTTTCTTTTTCCTTTTCATCCAGCGCGAGCCCCATGGCGACCCGCATAAAGAAGGCCTGGGGTAGCTCAAAACGCACGCCGTGAGAATGGATAAAGTAACGATCATACAAGGTTTGCAAGCCCAGGTAGGTAAACTGGAGGTCCCGTTCCGCCTGTAGGGCGGCGCCGAGTTTGTTCAAGTCATAGGTCTGGAGGCGTGGATCCAGTAGTTCTAATTCAATACCTTTGGCGATGTAGCTTTTAAGATAAGGGGTGTAGAGGGAGCTCATTTCTTGGGAAGAGGCTTCCGTTTTCAGGCCTAAAAAGTTGAGTGCTTCTGCGCGCAGTTGGTCCAGCAGCAGCCGGGCGGCGACAAAGGAATAATTGGGTTCTTTTTCGATCAGGGTGCGTGCCGACATGATCAGGGCTTTGCTGACTTCGGAGACCGGCACTTTGTCGAATAAATTACGTTTGACGTCGTCTGCGATCAAGTCGGCAGAGACTTCCTGGAGTCCGGCGCAGGCCCGGTCGATTTGGGCACGTAACTTTTCCGTGCTAAGTGGGACAATTTGCCCGTCGTGGAGGGTGATCTGCAGCTGTTGCGAAGCGGCAGCGTCCTGCGCTGTTTGTTTCTGCTCGCGGATTTTTCGGCGTTCCTCACGATAAAGCACATAGGCGCGGGCGACTTTATGTTCGCCGGTGCGCATGAGGGCCAATTCGACCTGGTCCTGAATATCTTCAATATGGATGGTGCCACCCGTCGGCAGACGGCGATGAAAAGCGTCAGCAATGCTGGTTACGAGCTCGGCCACTTTTTCCTGAATACGCGGCGATCCGGCGGCGTTGTCGCCTTCCACGGCCAAAAAGGCTTTGGTCACGGCGACGGCGATTTTATTCGCGTCAAAAAGGGTAACCGTTCCATTGCGTTTGATGACCTTGGGTTCACCCGGTGCCATGGTGGCTAATTCGAGGCTGGCTGGGGAGGGGAAGGGTTTGATAGTTGCTTGTTTTAGTATGGCTTCATGTTCCATGGGTTTATCTCCCAACTTTATTATGAAATTCCAGAGAGCCTGTTGAATTTTAAGTCAGACTCAGGCACTTTCAGGGGGCAGCCCAAAATGGCTCACACCACAATATATAGGTGTCTTATCCCTCTAACACAACAAGGTAAAGGATATCCGCGTGACTGGCAAGGGGATAGCCGAAAAGGCTGGGAGCCTGAAATCGCCCCCCCCTGTTCCAGCCCAGATGGGATGCGACATGACAAGAAATTCAAGAGGGTGAAAAAATATTTTTTTAGCGCAGAATAGTATTGTTTGGCCGTTCCCGCTAACCTTACGCATTTGGTATATAATCTCCGCGTTAGTGGGAACAACGGAGTTATTGTTTAGCGGGATGGTTTGGTGCAAAATTTAACACTTTTATCATAATGAGGTAAGAATATGGAGCAAGATCGCAAAACACAGCCACCCCGAGGCGGTATTTATCTATTGCCGAACTTGCTTACCACGATTGGTTTGTTCGCCGGTTTTTACGCCGTGGTAGCGGGCATGAATCGCCATTTTGAAGTGGCGGCCATTGCCATTTTTATTGCGATGATCGCCGACGGCCTGGATGGGCGCGTGGCCCGCTTGACGGGCACGCAAAGCATCTTCGGTGGACATTATGACAGCATGGCCGACATGCTGTCCTTTGGCGCCGCTCCCGGCTTGGTGGTCTATAGTTGGTCGATTTCTTATTTAGGAAAATTTGGCTGGTTGGTCGCTTTTTTATATACAGCGGCGACGGCCTTGCGTCTGGCGCGTTTCAATACGCAGCTGCATGAACCGGAGGTTAAACCCCATTCCCAAGGGCTGACCTGTACAGCGGCGGCGGGCATGATGGCGAGCATGGTATGGCTGGGTTCCCTCTATGTGAGTAACGGGGAGATCTTGGCTATTCCCGTGGCAATTTTAACGGTGATGGTTGCCGGCCTCATGGTCAGCACCTGCCGTTATTATGTTTTCAAGAAAATTGATTTTAAGGGCAAGGTCCCCTTTTTTGCCGTGGTCATCGCGGTGTTTACAATCACGGCAGTCGCGCTTGATCCGCCGGAAATCTTATTTTGTCTTTTCCTAATTTATGTTCTTTCCGGTCCGGTCATTACCTTTTGGCAGGTTAGGAAGATGAAGCGGAATAAAAAATACTGATGGCCTTCTGTCCTTGTGGCTCCAGTAAAAATTATGCTGAATGCTGCGGCGCCCAGTGCACACCTTGTATATAATTGAATATTAACATTTTTTATTAGCTTAAGGAAAGCTGAAGATCGTGTGCTTTTTTTCTCGTCCTCAGGTAAAATACCTCCAGTAAACGGATTAAAACGAGGGCGTAGTAATGTCGAATACGAGACTCAAACAGCCTGATAAAGTTACACCGGGGGGACTTGATGCAGCGCCTGCGAACGGAAACGAGGTTATCTGCGTTCATTGTAAACAAAAAAAACAGCCGAATTCACAGAATCAGCCCTGCGCCTGTCCGCCGGCCGTAGATCCGCCGCCGTTGACCTGGGAGACCATGACCACCCGCCAAGCCTTCGTGCACTGTCTGGCGAAAGTGCTTGCCGCCACGATCGCTGTTGGCAGCGGTATTACCACAGCAGCTGCCTTCGTTAGTTTAAATATCGTTACCGGAGGTATTCCCACCATTATTGGGGCGGCCCTGTTTTTCTTCGCCGGCTTTACCGTGAATTGGCATATCAATAAAGAAAATGTTCCCCCGGTTTTGGTTGATATTTTTGGTGCAGGCTGGCCTTTTCAGGGCTTGATGGAAAAGGCCAGGGGAACCCCCTTGGCCACCTGGAAAAGAGGGGCGATGTGGTTCGGCATTTTGCTTGCCCTTGGCGTCGGCTTTAACAATTGTGTTCTGACCTATGCCAGCACCTTTTCTTTAAGCACGGCCTTTGGTTTTCTCGCGGTAATCTCCCCGGCCTTCCCGCCACTCGCTGCAATCCTGGCCGTTGTCACCTTTATTTGCTTAAGCTGCACAATGCTAAACACCATCCGGGGGCTGCTTAAAACCGAGAATGTTCGAGAAAAAATCTGGGACTTCTTATATAATCTCTATTCTCCCGATCCAACCTTGCCACATAATCTGGGCAAGCGGACATGGCAAATTTATCTTGAGCGTGGCCTCGCCATCTTGTTTACTCTACTTGCTGTTCCACTGGCGGTCTTCGGCTTATTCATGACGATGAACGCCCAGGCGGCGGGCGCTAAAGTTTCCATTTTGAAAGTCATCCCCAACGCTTCGGTTGCCGCAGTCGAACTGGCCAGTAAGATCATCAGTTTAGGGTTGGCTTTTTTAGGACGTATCCCTTTTACCATAAAAAATGTTTTCACTACGCTAGCAAAAATCTTCACCCAGGCTCATGGAAAGGGCACGACCGCTGTCGAGAATCTGAGCAGCAAGCGGCCACAGCAAGCCTCTAATGGGGCGATGGCCTGGTATTATACGAAGATGGTGGTGCTTTATAGTCTTGCGTTTATTAATGCGGTTGGAAATGGCCTTATTTCGGTGGTCGGTGGGGGAGGCGTTCTCGCCGGCGTGGGTGGGGCTATTGTCTCTGCGTCGGCGGGAGCGTCAAATATCCATATTAAGCATCCTTTCGAGGGGTTGTCTAAGAAAAAGCCGACGCCTCAAGCTATTCCAGAGCCATTACAGCCTGAGACCGCTCCGATAAGGTCAAGGTCACCGGAGTTTTCTTTTAGAGGAGATTATGGTCTTACTCTGCATCCAAATTCATCGAGAAGGTCGTTGCTTCGTGTTTCCTCCGCTCCTGCTCTTGCTTTCACCGATCCCTTATTGCACCGTTCTCTATCTCCAATGACCGTTTGATGCATCCACAAAACAGAGCTGATTTATGATTAAAATTAGACCATTTTCCACCTTCATCAACCAGCGCCTGCTTTTTGTGCTGGCTTTTGGTTTTTCCTCCGGCCTGCCCCTGGCGCTGAGCGGTTCCACCTTGCAGGCCTGGCTAACCGAATCGAAAGTGAGCTTAATGACGATTGGCTTTCTGTCGCTGGTTAGCTTTCCCTATAATTGCAAATTTCTGTGGGCGCCCTTACTCGACCGCTTCATTTTTCCCGGCTGCGGGAGAAGGCGGGGCTGGATCCTCATGACACAAGCGTGTTTGGCGCTTGCTTTTTTTTCACTGTCGCTGCTGCATCCTGAATCCCAGCTGAAAAATATCGGTTGGCTGGTGTTGTTTATGACTTTTGCCGCCGCGACACAAGATGTCGCCATTGATGCCTATCGTGCCGATGTTTTATTGCCGCGGGAGCGTGGACTGGGCGCTGCTTATTTTATCTTTGCCTACCGCATGGCCATGTTTGCTTCAGGGGGCTTGGCTTTAATCGTTGCGCAATACTGGGGGTGGGAGCGCACCTACCAACTCATGGGCATTTTCATGCTACTTGGCATGGTCTGTGCGGGTTTCGCTCCGGAAGTCACCGCGGAGCCGACGGAAGCGGCAGCTAAAAAGACGCTTTTCTTCCTCGCGCCCTTTTTGGATTTGTGGCGCCGCGATAATGCTCTTTTAGTCGGCGCCTTCATTATTCTCTACAAGGCCGGTGCGGCTCTGGCTGTCGCGCTGATGACAAATTTTCTTCTGCATGGTCTGGGCTTTTCCCTCGTGGAAATCGGCGTTGCCTCTAAAGCGGTGATCATCGTCGGCACCATCCTGGGCGCCTTTGTCGGCGGCGCGGTGATGTGGCGCCTGGGTTTATATGCTTCTTTGCTCGGGTTCGGTTTGGCCCAGGCCTTTTCCATTCTGCTGTTTATGTTCTTGGCCCTGGTGGGGAAAGTTTTTTCACTCATGGTGCTGACCTTATTCGTGGAAAATTTTTGCAGCGGCATGAGCACCGCCGCTTTCATGGCTTTTTTAATGTCGCTGTGTACTGCACGCTTCAGCGCTACCCAATTTGCCTTTCTTTCGGCGATCGATAGTTTAGGCCGTCTGTTCGCCGGGCCTTTGGCAGCGGTGCTGGTGACACAGTTTGGCTGGGTTGCATTTTATGGCTGGTCTTTTGTGCTTTCGCTGCCAGCGTTGCTCCTGTTATTGATTTTAGGTAAGAGGGTCCGCTTCGATGCGCCGGCTGTTTCCTATTCATAAATTTGTGCTCTGTCTGCTGGGCGTCTTGTTGCTTGCGAGCGCCTGGCTGCTGGTCGCTCCGGCTGTCCTAGCGGAGACTACTGTGCCGCTGCAGGAGCAGGATCATTTCTATCTCGATAAAATACAATTGGTTTCCCAGCAAATTGATCTATTGAAAAAACGCTTGACCCAAGCCGATCAGGAATTTGATTATCTGCGGCATCAGCAGGACAAAGGCTTTGTCTCCTTCGAGGACGATCAAGCCAATCAATTGTTGCTTTACAAGACGAGTTTGCATTACGCCGGTGCCAAGTCCAACCTGGATAGCATTAATATCGAGTTCACCGATTCTCAGCAGGCCTTGGCCTGGCTGGATAAAAATATTCAGGAAATCCGTAATCAGCTCAATGCGGTTAATATTTTTGGCTTGAAGCTGATTCACGGCGACGTGGCGCAAAGCCAGAGTCTGCGCTCCGAATTGAAATATCAGGAAAACCTCTATCAGCTGGAAAAACAGCGCGCCGGCTATTTGCTGACCTTGCAAAAACGCGAGAACGGCATTCTCCAGCTCTATAACGAAGAATATGCCCAGGTGAACACTTTTTTAAAGTCACGCAAGCTGCTGCATATCAAAGAGCGGCAGGTCAAATCGGAGCGGGAGTTTCAAGAGCAGCAAAACTACTGGCTGCACCGGCTTGACGAATTCTATGCCAAGATGAAAGGCCTGGAGGCCAAGCCGGGTAAGGCCCAGTATTCCCGACTGGAAAACGAAATCTTTTACGCGAATGAAAATCTCAATCTGGTTTATTTGAAAACCTTGATCGCACGCTATCAGGATCAACTAAGACAGCTGCGGCTGACTATCTCGCACACCAATTCAATTTCGCTGCTCAACAATTTGAGCGACCAGACCCAGGTTTTAGGCAGGCAAATCACCCGGGTCGATAAGCTGATCAATCACCGTATGGAACTGGTTCAAAAGCGCCGTACGATCGACGCCCACGAGAAGGAGAGCAGCAATTCCGTCCAAAAGCGGGAGGCTGTGCCGTTACCAACGGTGTTGCCAGCGACGGGGCCGGCTGCGACTTCAGCCTTGAAAGCGGCGGCGGATTATTTTGCTGAATTGGAAAAAGCGTATCAAAACTTGCATGGCAGCACGGCACGTTTGAACAAGCGCCTCGCCGATTTTCGTCTGATTCTCGATCAATCCATGCAGCATGAGCTCGCCGCGCGGCAGGGTTTGCCGGGCTTCAGCGCGCACGCCTGGTTGGATTTAGGCAAAGAAGGTCTGTTAATGCCAACCTTGTCGTTTCAGTTGATCAAAGGATTTGTTCTGAGCTTGCTAACGGCTTTTAGCAGTGCTGACTGGGCCAAGCTTCTTCTCTTCGTTGCGCTGGAAGTGACGGCGGTGTTGAGCTTTTCTTATTCGCGCAAAATGCTGTTCCGTTTCATGAGTCAAGCCCCGGGGCAGGGCGGCTTGAGCATTCATCCCCGGCAGCTTCTGGGTGCTTTACTATTGCGTTATCTGCTGCCGCTTGGCCTGATTGCAAATGCCTGGCTGCTTTTTTATTTTCTGGGTCTTTCCTCGGGGCAATATGAGTGGCTGATCGATCTTGCCTGGGTTTGGCTGTTCTTTGGAATGATTTTAGCCACGGCCAAGACGGCCTTGCTCGAAACCGTTCATGACGTCAACGACGGCCACGATGCGCGGCTCTTTCATCGTTTAAAGGCCCTCCTGTTTTTTGGCGCGGTGATTACCAGCTTAACCTCATTTATTCATCAATTGCCGCTGATCTATGAAATTCGCGATTTATTCGACCGTCTCTTTTTATTAATGCTGTTGGTTCTGTCCCTGCTTATTTTGCGCTCCTGGCGAGTCGTACCCCGGTTGATTTTGCAATACACGGACCCGAGGCGCACTTATTTAAGGCGCATCATTTACTTTCTGGGGATATTTATTCCCAGTCTCTTATTTATTAATTCGCTGATCGGCTTATTTGGTTTCGTTAACCTGGTGGGCATGATTTCCTGGTATGAAGGCGTTTTCACCTTGGTGCTCGTGGTCTACTTTTTATTGCGCGCCTTTTTAAGCGATTTAATGGAATTTCTCTCGCATTTAATGATTCGTCATGTCAGCAACGGTTGGTTGTGGACGGAAG
>Ga0206951_1047_pt1 | contig 33272 bp, 27 predicted proteins | sample Alteio_BWOrgHeat_38_FD_152974 | JGI IMG/M metagenome (GOLD analysis project Ga0206951, IMG submission 152974) | Enriched cells from forest soil in Barre Woods Harvard Forest LTER site, Petersham, Massachusetts, United States -... | ecosystem: Environmental > Terrestrial > Soil > Temperate forest >... | reverse complement strand
CGGCTCAGGGCTGTGTGCTACTTCTTCGGCACTCTCAGCAGCCGGAGCAGCCTCCTGCGTGGGCTCTTCAATAGCTACAGCAACATGCTCTTCCGCCGCCGGCACATCAGGAGTTTCCTCCACGACCGTCTCTGCAGCAAACTCTGGAACAACTGCCTCAGGAAATGCCTCGTGCGCTTCAGCCTCATCTACAGCTGGCACCACCGGAACCACAGCCGTGACTTCCCCGGCAGGCACCACTGGCGCTTCGCTGGTGCGGCTGCGACGTGCCCTCGACTCACCTGGAAGCAGCGAGTTGCCGTCCCACTGAATCGGCCCTTCAATCAACGTCGATGGCTTCGAAGTAAAATTCGTTTTTGCAGGAGCCGCAGAGGCAGCAGCCTTGGCTTCGCTCGCAGCAGGCTGGCCGCCGTACTTCGAAAGCGACTCGCCTGGAAGCAGCGTCGGTGTGTGCGACACGGCAGGCGTATCGAAATGAGCGGCTGGAATCCCACCCGGAGCACCATGCTCCGGTAAAGCTATCGGCTCGGCAGAAATGCTTTCTGCGATCGCTTCCGGCGACTCGATATGTCCATTGTCCTCGCGTTGTTGCGGACGTCCATCCCGGCCCTTGCGGCCCCGGCGGCCACGCCAGCGGCGTGTTCCCTGCTGAAAGCGCTCGCCGGATCCCTGTTCGCCATCGGTCTGAGCCGCAGGCTGCTCGCCGCTGCTCTCGGTTTCTTCCCGAACAGGCTGTGCTTCCCGGCGCGCCTCTTTTTGCTGCTGCGGTTGCGATCCGCCAATGCGCTCAAAGTCCGCCGAATCTTCCTGCTCTTCGAGAAAATCGGTGACATAAAGAAACGCGTCGCGCTCCAGCCCGAGATCGACAAACGCCGATTGCATTCCTGGCAGAACGCGCGTTACACGGCCTTTGTAAATGGAACCCGCGAGGGTATATTCGTTTTCGCGCTCGTAGTAGATCTCTGCGAGCTGATCATCTTCCAGAATTGCAAGCCGCGTTTCATGCGGCGTGCTTGAAATGCATATTTCCTTTGACATGCTGCCTCTCTTGCCCGGCAGCTCTCAACGAGCCTGGGGCAGCGGACGAGGCAGATCAAACCGGAAAACCGGACGAGACCAGAGATGACAAAGAGATGGCCGGTATCCGCACGAATCCACAGTCGCGCCCGCTCCCGGGCGGAGGTCCATGAAAAGGTTGGGATATTTTCGGGAGGCTATCTGGGCGCAGAGAGTTTGTGACCGCTTCAACCCATTCATTCGGCGGGGTCGTTACCCGTCTCAGCGCGCTCATTCTGATCCTGACCGGCCCGGTGACCCACCACGGCCGGCTAATAATTAACTTTCTTAAACTTCCTAAAATCAGCCTTGCGCCTTGCAAGGCCCCTGCAAAAAAACGGTCCGCCCTTCAGTTCACGAATCGGTTCATCCGGACATTCATCACCATGCCCAGGGCAAGAAACGTGAACAGCACCGAAGACCCACCGTAACTCATTAACGGTAAAGGAATTCCGGTTACCGGCATCAGCCCTATCACCATACCGATGTTGACCGCGATCTGAAAGATCAAAACGGCCACCACGCCCATCACGATGAGCGTTCCGGGCAGGTCAGCAGCTGTTTGAGCGTTCTGAATCAAACGCATCAATATCAAAAAGTATAGCAGCAAGACGATGGAGGCGCCGATAAACCCGTGTTCCTCGCAAAATGCGGCAAAAATGAAGTCGGTATAGGGAATCGGCAGGAAATCCCCCTGCGTCTGCGTTCCCTTGGTCGCGCCGCGGCCGAAGACCCCGCCATCACCCACTGCAATCAACGACTGCCGGATTTGGTAGCCCGACCCCTTGGGATCGTCATCCGGATTCATAAAGCTGGTCAGACGCGCCTTCTGGTACGGCTTCAGCACCTTACCGCTCTTCCAGATCACCCCAACCGCCAGCAAACCTACCAGAATAATGATTCCAGCTTTCTTCCAGTCGATGCCGCCAAGAAACAGCCCCACCAACAGAACCGGCGAATACGTCAGCGCTGTCCCGAGATCCGGCTGCTTCAGCACCAGAAGCATCGGAACGCCGACCAGAGCCATGGCCTTGAAGATGTCTTTCCACGTCAATTCCCTGCCGGAAAGCCCCCAAAAGTAGCGCGCAATGGCCACAATCAGCACCAATTTCACCCATTCTGATGGCTGAAAATGGATACCGCCCGGCAGCTTGATCCACCGCCGCGCACCAAGAACTTTCGTTCCCACCGCCAGCACCGCGATCAGCGACACCACGCAAAACCCATAAATCCAGTGGATCCATTCCAGCAGCCGGTGGTAATCGATGACAGAAAAAACAAACATCGCTCCCAGACCGCCCAGCAGCCAGAGCATCTGCATTTTATGGAAGCCAACAAATTTGGTGTGCATCGTGGCGCTGTAGATCTCAAGAATGCTGATGATCGAAAGAATCAGCACGAATCCCAGCAGGGTCCAGTCGAAATCACGAAATGAAAGAAATCGGCGCATGCGCTAAGCAATTACTCCTGATTTGGTGATGTGCTCTCCCCCTCAAATTTTGTTATCCCGACCGGAGCGCAAAGCGCGGAGCGGAGGGACCTGCAGTTTTATTTACTTGAACCACTCTTCACTCAAATCCACCCCCGAAGCGTTCATCTCCTGAAATGAGAACCAGCTTCTTCTCACGCCTCCAGCGCTTGATTTGCTTTTCTCGATCAATCGCATTTCCCACGTATTGAAACCGTTCAAACCAAACTAATCGATGGCACTTGTAGTCGCCGCTGAATCCCGAGAATTCGCCATCTTTGTGCTGAGCAACACGTCTCACAAGATCGTTTGTCACGCCGCAATAAAGCACTCTTGTTCTGCTCGACATCAGGTAGACGTAATAGTGATGTTCCCGATCGCTCATCATGCTTCATAAACATCGCAAACTGCAGATCCCTCGACTACGCTCGGGAGACAAAGTTTGGTGATGTGCCCTCCCAAAGATTTTGTCATCCCGACCGGAGCGCGAAGCGCGGAGCGGAGGGACCTGCAGTTTCATGGCATCTTCGCCGAAGCTACCGTTGGAGGCACGGTCAGATAAAAGTGGCCGCCCCACATCTCCGCCTGATCGCCCTGCGGCTTCACCACCTGCTTGCCGCCAAAAATCTTCGGCTGGCTGGGATTATCCCAGATCGCCCCCACATCCACCTTGTTAGGAGTCTTCGCGATCAGATTATTCTCGAGCCGGCGTTGCTTATTCACGTACGCCGCAATCACACGCGCGGCAAGACGGCCCGCCAGTTTTCCATGCTCGCCCGCCTCGAAAAGAATGCAAACCACGATGTCCGGATTGCGCCGTGGCGCAAAGCCTACGAACCACGCATTGTCTTTCACCGAATGTGCATGACCCAGCCTGGCAGCCAGCGCATTACTCATCGTCTGCGCGCTGCCCGTCTTGCCTGCAAAATCAATGCCTTCAAGATGAGCGCTGGGATCGGTTCCATAACCGGGCTGCATCACCTGAGCCATCGCGTCCGTGATGGTCTCCCAGCTTGCCGGATCAATCGGCACAACCTTATCGCCGGAGCCGGGAAAAGTGTCATACATCGCCTTGCGGTAATCGTCGGGTAATTCATCAGGGAAGATGACATGCGGACGCTTCAACGCCCCACCGGAAGCAATCCCAGACAGAGCACGCGCCATCTGCACAGGCGTTGCCGTGACGGCGCCTTGTCCAATACCCACCGACGTCACCTCACCTGGATACCACTTCTGGTGAAAAAGCCTCATCTTCCACTCCGCGGAAGGCATCGTCCCGGAAACTTCATTTGGTAGATCAATACCGGTCTTCGATCCAATGCCAAATGCGTGGGCCCATTTCGCAATCCTTTCAATTCCCAGCCTCGCCGCCAGCGTGTAAAAGAACACATCGCAGGATTGATAAATGCCCTTATCGATATTCACTTCGCCGTGGCCGCCGTGCACCCAGCACTTCTGGTAAGTCCCGAACAGGCTCACTCCGCCCGAACAATGCACCTTCAAATCCTGCGCAACGCCTTCTTCGAGGCCCGCCGTAGCCATGATGATCTTGAATGTAGATCCCGGGGCCAGCTGCGCCTGAATCGCCTTGTTCAGCAGCGGATGTTCGGGATCGGTGACCAGCTTATTCCACTCATCTCGTCCGATGCGCACCGCAAATGCATTCGGATCGAAGACAGGCCGGCTCACCATCGCCAGCACTTCGCCCGAATGTGGGTCCATGGCAATGATGGCTCCATTGCGATCGCCCAGCGCATTCTCAGCCGCGCGCTGAATATCGATATCGATTGTCAGCTTCAGGCTCTTGCCCGGCACCGCATGCTCGGTTCCCAGCTTGCCTACTTCCCTGCCGTGGCTGTCGACGATCACGTCCTGCGAGCCGTCCTGTCCTCGCAACATGGCATCGTACGACTGCTCCACTCCGGACCTGCCGACCACGTCGCCCGGCTCATAGTAGGCGTATTTCGGGTCGTTCAGCATATCTTCGCTGACCTCGCCCACATAGCCGATCAGGTGCGCTGCAAATCCATCTTTCGGATAAAGCCGCCTCTGCTCTTCGACCGTTTCCAGTTCCGGAAACTCGTCGCGGTGCGCCTCGATAAATTCATGCTCATCCGGAGTGATGTCCTGCTTCAGCGGCAGCGGCTGATACTTCGGAGCCAACTGATATTTCTTGAGGATCGCCACGATCTGGTCGACCGTCATATTCAACCCGCGCGCAATCATCGGCAGGTCAGCCATGTAGTCGTGCCCCTGCTCACGCACCAGGTAGCAGGAAATAGAGGGGTAATTATCGACCAGCAGCCGCCCTTCGCGGTCAAACAGCTTGCCACGCGGAGCCAGAATCGGAACCTTGCGAATGCGGTTTGCTTCGGCCAGCGCGTGATAATTCTCCGCGCCCACCACCTGCAGCCGCCACAGGCCAAAGACCAGAATCAGCAGTATGCCGACGATCACATACTGAATGACCGTTAGCTTGAATCCTGGCAGTTTTTCTTCCCGGTTGAGCATGCTGGTTACTTCTCTTCGCTCCCGTCGAAGCTATCACTAGAATACCCGTAAATGATGGCTAATACGCCTTTCCACCCGTAGCTATCTGGTGTCCCCATATCAATTCGGAATCCCCGGGTGCCCCATCCTTTCGCGTCTTTGGCGAAAGGGTGGGATAGCCACTAGCCCGAACCTGCTAATTCGGAATCGCATGATCCGCCGGAATATCCTCGCCAGCCCAGATACGCTTCTGCGTCCACGGGCGCGCCGGAGCCGTCCAGAACGGGTCGCCGGGTGGCAGTCCAAGCTGCAGCAAACCCACCGAGCAGAGATACAGGCTTCCCGTCGAGATGTAGCCTTCGCCAATAGACGGCTGATGCCCCACCGCCCCAATCTCGAGCCAGCCATGAGCATCGAACGTGCCCGGCGCTTCCATCGTCTTCCGCACCACCGCCGTCAAAGCCGTCCTCACCGCACCCGGGTCGAGCGACGACGGAAGCCGATGCATCCAGGCCATCTCCGACAACACCTGAAACGCACCAAACCGATAGGCGCTCGACCGGCCTATGACAGGAAACGTCCCATCCGGCGCAATCAGCCGTTCTTCAATCGCCGCATATCGCTGCGCTCGCACCAGCTCGCCATCGTACAGCTTGCCCAGCGGATGCTGCTTCTCCGCACAAACCCGCAGAACCTCAAGCAGCAGAGGATGGATCACGAAACTGTTGTAGTAATCCCAGTGAAACCGCTCTCCGTCGCCATAAACACCGTCGCCCTTGTACCACTCCATATGGCGGTTCACGGCAGTTTCAATCGGCTGCATCTCGCACTCGCCGGTAAACTCCCACAGCGCCGCTTCAATCACCGCGCTGAAAAGCAGCCAGTTGCTTTCAAAAGGGTGAATTACCCGAGTCGACTTGAGTGCTGCCACCACATTCGTCCGCTGCTCTGCCGTCAGATTGCCCCAGAGCTGCTTCGGCGCCCTTAACAGCGCCAATGAAAGAAACGCCGCATCCACCAGCGGCTGCGAACCGCGATTGAAATTCATGAAATCCGGCGACTTCGGATCGGTAGCATGCGCAATCCCCGTCACCGCCATCCGGATATAGTGCTCTCGCAGCTGCCCTTCATCGCTTTGATCAGGTCCGAGCTCCAGCCACGGAGCCATGCCCGCCAACAGTCTTCCCAGCGCCTCTAAATGCGTGTAAGCCACCCGGTCAGCGGAACCTTCAACAGGCATCGTCTGCTTGAGCTTATTTTGATCGAGCGCCGTCAATACAGGGTCAGCCAATTTCTGCATCACCTGAATGGAATACGCCCGGTCCTGCGCACCGGTACTCGTCTGTCCGTATGCCGCCAGCGGAAGCAAGCCGCAAATCATCAGAGAGACAAAAGCATACTGCCGCTTAGATTTGTCATCGCGACCGAAGCGGAGAGCCCGGAGCGGAGGGGCCTGCAGTTTTCTCAGCGGCTGCATAGGTCCAGCTGCCCACCCGTCAGCTCGCAAACGCTAGTACTCCTTCTGCTTCGCCAGATCCAGCAACGCAAACAGGATCACACTTACAATCGTATTCACCACTGCCCGCACCAGCTCGTGAATCCAGCCCCAGGCATACGGCTGCGCGAGCAGCCGCCGCACCAGCAGCCAGTACATACCGCTGTGCAGAAAGAAAAATCCGAAAGTCAGCAGCGCGCGCGTGCCATGATTTTCCGTATCGATACGCACGCCGAGCGATGCCGCCAGGTAGCCGATGATCGATTTGCAGATGCCGAAAATTCCCAGAGGCTGGCGCGTCAACCCGTCCTGCGCAATGCCGATCACCGCTCCTACCACCGTCCCCACAACCGGATTGCGCCGCGAGATGGCGAAATAAATCGTCACCAGCAGCGGTAGGTCCAGCATGTCGAAGCGAGAAAAATGCAGCGAGACGAACGACTGCAATCCCAGCGCCAGGATCGGCACCAGGATGAACAGGATCAGTGGATAGGACTGTACCTCGATATCGCGCCGGGCCGCGGCGCTCAGCCGGCTCATTATAGGCGGCCTCCCTGAGGCTGTTGAGCGGGAGCGGTCGGTTGCGGCTTTGGTTTTTGCAGCATGGTCGGCGGTGGGCGGCTGCCGTCGTCCGGCACCAATTCCGGTCCTTTGTGTTGCACAGGCGCTGTACTCGATGGTTTCTGCGACAGAGTAGCCGGAGCATGTTGCGCGGGTGTTCCTGAAGATGGCTGCGTAGTCGAAGATCGGGGCACCGCGGTCGTAGCGGACGTTGACGATGCAGGTTTCTTCGCAGACGGGGGCAGCGGCCCATCGACGACCACTATCGTCTTGGGCGGCGGCGGATTCACGCCGGCATTCGCGGCATTGTTTGTCTTTGGCACTGCCTGACGGGTCACAGGAGTCGCCACGCCAGTAGTGCTGCTTCTCGTCTCGCTGCTTCCTGTCTCCCCGTTCCCGCTGCTCACCGTGGATGCGCTCGCTGCCGGTTTCGGAGTGGAGGCCGGCGCATGATTCGCATTCTCACCAGTGCTGTTCGCAATCGCAGGCCGTGTAACTGTCCCTGCGGGAGGCCGGCTGCCGTCGTCCGGCACCATTTCCGGTACTTTTCTCTTCGGCGTTACCTCTGCACTATCGGTTCCACCGCTCGCAACTCCGCTACTACTGCTCGAAGGCGTCGCAGGACGCGGCTTCGATACCGTCAGCACACCCTCCGACTGCGGAGCCAGCCGTGCTCCCGGCGTCAACGTAGTGGCAGCGGGAGTCGCATTCGGCGTGAACCTGTCAGCATGCACCGCTGCCGGAGGACGCATCGGGCGACCGATATCTTCTCCTTGTGCATCCGGCGAAGCGTCATTATCTTCGCTATCCGGCGGAGCATCCGGATCGATTCGGCTCGGCAGCCGTTCTGCCAGAACCTCGGAAGCCCTAAGCTGTTCCGTGCTCGCAACCGCTTCGCTCTGGATCATGTCCAGCTTCTGCCGGGGCGTGACCTCCGCCCCCATATTAGTGATAACTAGAACTTCTTCCAGCTGCGAAAGATTCGCTGCTGGCCGGATCACCACATCCACCAGCGGATCACGCTCCGGATCGACAATCACGCGGTCGACATATCCCACTGCCAGCCCGCGAGGAAAAATCTGATCGCCGCCACTCGTCACCACCGGCTCGCCCGCCTTGATACGTTCATCCGGCATCACGCTCATCACCTGCGGCTGTCCCAGCGCGTTGCCGCGCAGAATGCCACGGATGCGAGTTGTGGCAAGTATCACGCCCGCGCCACTGGTGGGATCGGTAATCTCGAGCACCTGGCTTGTGTGAGGAAAAACTTCGCGGATACGCCCAACCACCCCATCCTGCGTAATCACCGGCATATCGACGGCCACTCCGTCTTTTGCGCCTTTGTCGATGGACAAGATGCGCGACTGCTCTACCCCCGAAGTGCCGATAATCTGCGCGGGAAGCGTGTGGTAGACGTATTTTTCTTTGAATGCGAGCAGTTGCTGCAGCCGTTGCCCCTGGCGGGCGTCTTCGGCAATGCCGCCCTCCTGGATGCGCAGCCGCCGCAACTCTGACTCAAGATCTTTATTCTGCTGTCGAACGTGAACCAGATCGAGATAGTTGTCCCACACGCCAAGAATGCTCGTGCCCAGCCAGTGCACCAGCCGTTCCGGAGGCGATACCAGGCTGATCGCCCAGTAGCGAATCAGGCGCACCCCACCAGCATCCGGCTGCGCATGCTCTTTTGGCAGCGGACGGCGGACCTGGATGGCCACTCCGATGACCTGCGCCAGGAGCACCACAATCAGGACCAGGGCGTTCTTGTAACGGCTTAAGAAGGATTCCATGGCCTATTGCCTGATGCTCAGTGCAAGGCAGGCGAGGACCTCGGTCCTCGCAACCATGCCAATACAATCGATGGGCTTCAGCCCCTGAGGTTTACGGTTCCTCATCCATCCAACAAAAAGTAATGCAGAACCTAGTCAATCTTGATCTTACGCAGCAAACGGAAGTCGCTGAGCATTTTTCCTGTGCCCAGAACCACGCTGGCTAACGGATCGTCGGCGATCGAAACCGGCAGCCCGGTCTCTTCGCGAATACGCTTGTCTAAATTCTTAATCAGTGCGCCGCCGCCGGTCAGCACAATACCACGGTCGCTGATGTCCGCCGAAAGCTCCGGCGGCGTCCGCTCGAGAGCCACGCGGATCGCGTTCATGATGGTCGAGATGCACTCACCCAGCGACTCGCGGATCTCGCTGTCGTCAATGGTGATCGTCTTCGGCACGCCCTCGATCAGGTTGCGGCCCTTGATCTCCATCGTCAGCGGCTTTTCCAGCGGGTACGCCGACCCAATCTCCTGCTTGATCTGCTCCGCCGTCCGCTCGCCGATCAAAAGATTGTATTTGCGCTTGAGGTAGTTCATCACCGCCTCGTCCATCTGGTTGCCGGCCATGCGCACCGAACGTGAATAGACGATACCGGCCAGCGAAATCACGGCAATATCCGTCGTCCCGCCGCCAATATCGACGACCATGTTGCCGCTCGGCTCGGTAATCGGCAGTCCTGCGCCGATCGCCGCCACCATCGCCTGCTCGACCAGAAACACTTCGCTCGCCTTGGCGCGATACGCCGAGTCTTCGACGGCGCGCTTTTCTACCTGCGTAATCTCAGACGGCACGCCGATCACAATACGCGGATGCACCAGCATCTTGCGGTTGTGCGCCTTCTGGATGAAGTAGTTCAGCATCTTTTCCGTGACTTTGAAATCGGCAATGACGCCGTCTTTCATCGGCTTGATCGCGACGATGTTGCCCGGCGTGCGGCCCAGCATCTCTTTCGCTTCTTTGCCCACGGCCTCAACTTCGCCGGTATTTTTGTTGATGGCGACAATGGAAGGCTCATTCACGACGATGCCCTTGCCTCGGGCATAGACGAGCGTATTGGCAGTACCTAGATCAATGGCCAGATCACTGGAAAACATACTGAACAGCGAGCGCAGACCGTGCGACCGCGAAGAGCGCGAAGAGAAACCGTTCGATGACATGAAGAAATGCTTTTCCGTGGACTCAACTTCATTGTAAGGCCATCAAGCATTTGCTGCACCGCAGCAACGCGTGGATTTCTTGGCTTTTTCTTGGAAATCACAACGGTACAGAGCCTTTCCGTAATACTCGTCTTAGTCCATAACAATCAACGTGCACGCCTCCGCGACAAATAATGCGCCAGTCTTCGTCATGCGATATCCTCTTTAGTTTGGCTATCCCGCATTCACGAAAGCAGATTCCATGTCCCACAAGCTCTACAGAAACCTCATCGACGGCGAATGGGTCGCCGCAAAGACCGGCAAGACTTTCCTTAACATCAATCCCGCAGACAAGAACGACATCGTCGGCGAATTCCAGTCCTCTGGCGCCGACGATGTAGATGCAGCCGTCAAAGCCGCAGAAGCAGCCTTCAAAACATGGCGCCTCGTCCCCGCGCCCAAGCGCGCCGAAATCCTCTACCGCACCGGTCAAATCCTTGAGCAGCGCAAAGAGCAATACGCGCAGGAGATGACCCGCGAAATGGGTAAGGTCATCGCCGAAACGCGCGGCGACGTGCAGGAAGCCATCGATACCGCCTACTACATGGCAGGTGAAGGCCGCCGCCTCTTCGGCCAGACCACGCCTTCCGAGTTACAGAATAAGTTCGCCATGTCGGTGCGCATGCCCGTCGGCGTCTGCGGCATGATCGCCCCCTGGAACTTCCCCATGGCCATCCCTTCGTGGAAGCTCTTCCCCGCGCTCGTCTGCGGCAACACCTGCGTCATTAAGCCCGCCGAAGACACGCCGCTCTCGACCTTCAATCTCGTGCAGACGCTCATCGACGCAGGACTGCCCAAGGGTGTCGTGAACATCGTCACCGGATACGGCCCCGACGCCGGAGCGCCCATCGTCTCGCATCCCGGCGTGCGCGCCGTCTCCTTCACCGGATCTTCCGAAGTAGGCCGCATCGTCGGCCAGACCGCAGCCGCAAACTTCAAGCCCTGCTCGCTCGAAATGGGCGGCAAGAATGCCATGATCGTCCTCGACGACGCCAACCTCGACCTCGCGCTCGACGGCGCCGTCTGGGGATCCTTCGGCACCGCGGGCCAGCGCTGCACGGCCACCAGCCGCATCATCCTCCACAAGAAAATTGCTGCCGAGTTCACCGACAAGCTCGTAGCCCGCGCCAAAGCCCTCAAGGTAGGCAACGGCCTTGACGAGTCCATCGAAATGGGCCCGCAGATCAACGAGCAGCAGATCGAGACATCAACTAAATACAGCAAGATTGCGCAGGAAGAAGGCGCGACGATTCTCTGCGGCGGCTCGCGTCTCGCAGAAGGCCCGCACGCCAACGGAACCTTCTTCGCTCCGACCGTCGTCGCCGGGGTAAAGCCAAAGATGCGGATCGCGCAGGAAGAAGTCTTCGGCCCGGTCGTCAGCCTCATCGAATGCGATAGCTTTGACGATGCCCTCGACATTGCCAACAGCATTCAGTACGGCCTCTCGACCGCCCTCTACTCGCGCGATGTCAACCATGCCTTCCGCGCCATGCGCGACCTCGAAGCAGGCATCACCTACATCAACGCGCCCACCATCGGAGCAGAAGTTCACCTACCCTTCGGCGGCGTCAAACAGACCGGCAATGGCCACCGTGAAGGCGGCACCGGCGCACTCGATTTCTACACAACGTGGAAATCCGTTTACGTCGATTACTCCGACAAGCTACAGCGGGCGCAGATCGACTAAACAAGACGCACCGCCATGCGGCGCTGCGCGGCCCTTCACCGAAGTGGAAGTACTCCTTCGGAAGGCAGCGCGAAAATAGGGTTTGGCTCTATTGCGCCGCAAGCTGTTTCTCACTGAAAACCAGGCACCGCTGAAAAAATGGCAGAGCTTCAGTGGCAACACGCCCATCGTCGCCCCAGTTCTTCTCTCCCCACGACCCGTTATATTCTTCCGCCTCATTTGGAACGCCGAATTCATTCAGCTTGTGCGCAAACGCCTGGTTCGCGTAAACATGATCCTGGTTCCCATCGCTTCTCCCCCAGTCAAACTTGAAGCCACGCAGCGATTTCGAATTCTCCGCGTACTGCGGAATCATCGTCTCCAGCAGAAAACCGTTCCGCAACTTGTCTGTGAGCGCCGCATCAGTCACCAGCTTGTCGCCATCCTTGCGCGCCGGCAGGTCGGCGAAGAGCGGCGGCTTCTCCGGCTTGGGTAGAAACGCTTGGTACATGGTCAGAAAAAGCATCGAAAAACCATCTTTCTTCACGTCATCGATCGATTTCGCGCTCCACAAAATCTCCCAGTTAGGCCGCGCATGCATAATCTGTATGCCCGATCCCGTTCCAACCGGATGCAGCGCATACACTGACCCAAATACCTCCGGGTGACGCATCCCCAGCCGGATTGCCCCGTATCCTCCCATGCGATCCCCCATCAGTCCGCGCGAATCGCGGCTGGCCAGTGTTCGGAAATTGGAGTCCATGTAGGCAACCAGGTCCTTCGCAACAAAGTCTTCCCAGTTTCCCGTCGTCGGTGAATTTGCAAACCACGAAGGCCCCAGCGGCGTATTCATATCCACCGAAACAACGATGAATTTCCCAATGACGCCCCGCGCAATGGCCCGGTCGAAAACCACCTGCGCGCCCTGACTATCGAATAACGCACCGTATCCATCAAACGAAAAAGGAAAGTAGTAGATCACCGGATACCGCTGCGACGACCCCTCATAACCAGCAGGCAAATAGATCGCCATCTTTCGCACGGGATCAGTCCCGATCTTGCTCTGCGCCAGGCTCGCTGACCGCAGTTCGCGGCGAAGAATCTGACTACCATCCGCAGCAAATAACGGAACAATGCCGACAAGGATGAAAAGAAAAACAGCCGACAGATTTCGCACTGCCCTCATCGTGTTGCCCTCTCTTCGTTCGAGATACACGGCCGCCCATCGCGAGCATCAATGCGTCAGGGAAATTTGATTGTTAGACGTCTGCACAGCGAATTGGAGACCAAAGACAGAATGACGAAGCAGGATGGCCAATCGACTCTGGGTGCCCCATCCTTTCGCGCTCTCTGCGAAAGGATGGGATAGATCAACCCTACCCCTGCCCGAAGAGCTTAGCGAAGAAGTGCCCGATGTGATGGAATAATCCGCCGGATTTCTCCGGCTGTGGTTGCGGCGGAGCTTCAACCGGAGGCGCAGCAGAAGCCACCGGAGCGGGCGGAGTTACAGGAGGCGCGGTCGCAGGCTGATTCGGCGCAGCGCCATTATAAGTAAGCGGAACCTCAACCTGCGCATGCGGCGTTCCTGCCGGAACCACCGGCTCTGACGGAGGCGGAGGAGGAGGTTTCAATCCCTCGCTCACTGCCAGCGGAAACGCCGTATCGGCCGGCGTCGAAGAGGGCCCGCCCACAGGCTTCCCGTTATTGCTTGCGACCGCAACCGCCGTATCCGGAGGACAACCGCAGGGCTCGGCCTCGCTATCCACCACCTGCTGCAGGCTTCCATGCTCGAACAGCACGCGCTGGTTCGGCTTCACCCGGTAGATGCCGCCCTCAAACTGGCTGGTCACCGTAATGTAAGGAGCGTTGTCGCCGTGATTATCAATGCACGTATCGCCCTTTTGATTCACCCGCATCTTTAAATCCGCCATTCCGGGGCCCGAGACCAGAATCCGCAGGTCCGGCGTCAGCAGCACATCCGAGTACGATCCGGTCTTGTACTTCGCCTCTATCGCTCCGCGATCGAGCGCCAGCATCAGTGCCGTTGAGTTTTCCCCTTGAGCCGGAGCGACTGACTTATCCCGCGTCAGGTGAATGGTCGTCGAAGCGCACAGCTTCAAATCACCCCCGCGCGCCAGCGTGACATCGGAAGTCTTTTCGCCCGCCGTAACGCTGCCGTTGTTGCCGATCGTCGCCTTCCCGTTCACCACTTCGAGTGACCCGGAAACCGTCACACCCTCGGTCGGAACATAGGCAATCGGCTGCTCCTGCGCGTAAGCAGTCAGCGCAATCCCCAGCAGCGGAAGATACTTCAGCAGCATGAAATGCTACAGCTCCAGAAAATTCTTGATGAGTCGCTTGCCGTCCTGCGTCAGCACGCTTTCAGGATGGAACTGCACGCCTTCGACCGGAAACTTGCGATGTCGCAGACCCATGATCGTTCCATCGGCAGTCCGCGCCGTGATCTCCAGCTCATCCGGCAATCCCTTTTCCGCAACAATCAGCGAGTGGTAGCGCGTGCAGGTCATCGGATTGGCCAGCCCGCTGAAAATCGTCTTCCCGTCATGTTTCACTTCGCTCGTCTTGCCGTGCATCAGCTGCGGCGCGCGCACCACGTCGCCGCCGAACGCGGCTCCAATCGCCTGGTGCCCAAGGCACACTCCTAGAATCGGCACTTTACCGGCGAATCGTTTGATTACGTCGATTGAGATGCCCGCCTCGTGCGGCGTGCATGGTCCCGGCGATAGCAGAATCCGCTCCGGACCGAGCGCCTCTACCTCATCCACCGTAAGCTCGTCATTGCGGCGCACCGTCATCTCTGCGCCCAGCTCGCCCATATACTGCACCAGGTTGTAGGTAAACGAATCGTAGTTATCGAGGACGAAGACCATATGCTGTCTTCAGTGTAACTCCCTGCGGTTCGGCGAGTTGCTTGCACATAAAGACCGTCGCCTGCGGATTGTCGTTGTAGCGCTCGCAGGGCAGGTATCCGTGTCGGCGGTAAAAGCGGATCGCGGGCATCAGGTCCTTCTTCGAATCCAGATAAAGCCTGGCATAGCCGTGCTCCATGGCATACGCTTCCAGCGCCTTAAGCAGCGTCTCTGCAATCCCCTGTCCCCGATGCCCCATGCGCACATATAACCGCTTGATCTCGCCGCTCTTCCGCGGACGTGGCAAGCGCCGCAATGCGATGCATCCAATCGCCTCGCCGTCAGCCGTCGCCAGCCATACTCCGGCGCCATCTCCGAAGTACTCCCGTTCAAATGCTGCCCTGTCGTCCCGCGCCACTACGCCTATCTCCTCATAGTATGCGCAAACGATTTTGTAGGCAGCTTCCGCTTCTATTACCGATGCCCGATGAATCTTCACCACAGCAGAGTAAGACATTCGAAGCAACATGGCACTATAATTTGCAGCAAGCAATCCGATCCCCGGGACGAACGAGTATCTTATTGCTGCCAAATGCTTCTGGAGGTCCTCCAAATGAAGCTCACTTTCCTCGCTCTCGTCACCTTTTCTGCCGTCTCCCTGGCCCAAAGCACAACTCCCGGTTCTCCGGCAGATTTCCGCCAGAATCCTCCCATTTCGCAGGTTGGCTGTCCCGTCAGCTTCACCACTGTCGCCCTTGAAACAAAGGCGCGCCTTATGCCCGTCCAGGCCGGCCAGCCGCAGGACGGCAGCCTTTCCTTCGAATACAAGAATCAGAGTGGGAAGAAAATTCAGTCCATAGCCGTGCGAGTGGAACTGCTCATGAAAAAGAGCGTCTATGACATCGATGCGACGCCCATCGCTCTGGACATGATGCTGACCGGAAACGGCGCGGTAGAAAAGCTGCCCCTCGCCGTTCGTGCCTATGGCCTCACCCGCGTAACCCTCCAGCAGGTGACATATTCCGACGGCACCATCTGGACAGCTGGCGACAAGCTGCATTGCGGCTACGCGCCTCAAGGCACTGAAAATATCGGCAAGCTCCAATAGTACGTTTCAGGAAAAACCCGGGTGCCCCATCCTTTCGCGCCTTTTGCGAAAGGGTGGGATAAAAATCACTCTTTCGCTCACCGTCGGACTCCTCCTCTAAGAAGCAGCGCACGATACAATCCCCATACATCATGCTCAAAAAGGCTGTTCTCCTCGCTGTCATTCTCACCTCGTACAGCACAACCCGAGCCGAAGAGCCGCAATCCGCAAAATCCGCCTTCCAGAGCTACATCGCGGCAGTTGAAGCCCGCTTCGACCAGCAGAACGCCTCTGCTCAGAATTTCCTTTCCATCGATCAACAAGCCGCCCGGCAACATCTGATTCCCATTCATCAGATCAAGACCCCTCAAGTCGAAGGCGGCACCATCGAAGACTGGATCGGCGGCGCATTTCTTCCCGGCGCCACTCTCGATCAGGTCCTCAAAATCGACCAGGACTACGCCCGATACGTCACCTATTACGCCCCGGAAATCGTGCAGGCCCGCGTCCTCTCCCATCAGGGAAACCACTTCCAGGTCTTCTATCGCCTTAAAAAGCACAAGGTCGTCACCGTCGTCCTCGACACCGTTCACAACATCGATTTCCTTCCGCTCGCCAGCGACCGCTACGCCGTCCGCTCCCGCTCCGCAAGCGTGCGCGAAGTCCGCGACGCCGGAGAACCGGATGAAAAAGTCCTGCCCGAGGGCGACGGTCTCGGCTTCCTCTGGGCCATGAATTCCTACTGGCGCGTCCAGCAGCGTGACGGAGGCGTCTACATCGAATGCGAAGTCGTTACCCTCGCCCGCTCGATTCCCATGGGCATGGGAGCGCTGCTGCGCCCGACCATCGAATCCTTCGCCTCCGAATCTCTCACCAACACGCTCAAAGAAAAAATCGGTGCTGTCCTGCCAGCGGCCACGCAATAAAACCAGATTCTTCCGGCATTGCAACCACGGCAATCCCTGGCTTCATCGAACTTCTCAGAGAGCCTGACGGTTGGTAGGCAAACTCGAGGAGCCTGCATGCCAGCTGCGAGGACAATTCAAACCGACATACCGGCGCGCATGGACGCGCTACCCTGGAGCCGCTGGCACTGGGTCATCGTCACCGCCCTCGGCGTGACGTGGATTCTCGACGGACTAGAAGTCACACTAGCCGGAGCAGTTGGCGCCGCCCTCAAAGATCCGCAGGCCCTTCACCTGACTGATTCACAGGTGGGCTTCTCCGCAACCTGCTATCTCATGGGCGCCGTCATCGGAGCGCTCCTTTTCGGATACGCCACCGACCTCTTGGGGAGAAAAAAGCTCTTCTTCATCACCCTCGCGCTTTACGTCTGCGCTACGGCAGCCACCGCATTTTCATGGAGCGCCACCAGCTACTTCATATTCCGCGCACTTACCGGCGCCGGTATCGGAGGCGAATACGCCGCCATCAACTCTGCCATCGACGAGCTCATCCCCGCGCGTCTCCGAGGACAGGTCGACCTCGCCATCAACTCTACTTTCTGGCTCGGAGCCGCCTTCGGCTCCGGAGCGACCATCTTCCTGCTCAATCCTGCCCACATCCCCGTGCATCTCGGCTGGCGATTCGCATTCGGCATCGGCGCAGTTCTTGGAGTATGTATTCTCTTTCTCCGTACCGCCGTCCCTGAAAGCCCGCGCTGGCTCGTCATCCATGGCCGCGTTGATGAAGCCAATAAGATCGTCGCGGATATTGAGCAGCAGGCGGAGAAAACCGCAGAAGGACCAGCTGCTCCCTCACCGAAAAATCATGACAAGACCGAAATCCATCCTCGCAAGCGAACCACATTCCGCGAGATCGCTCACACCATGCTCGTCGAGCATCGCCGGCGCTCGATCCTCGGCTTCGTCCTGATGATCGCGCAGGCCTTCTTCTATAACGCCATCTTCTTTACCTACGCTCTCGTTCTCACCCGGTTCTACAACATCCCGGCGGCACGCGTAGGCCTCTACATCTTTCCTTTTGCTCTGGGAAATATCCTCGGCCCCATTCTTCTCGGGCAGCTATTCGACAGCGTCGGCCGCAAGCCGATGATTATCCTCACCTACTCGCTTTCCGGAGTTCTGCTCGCCATCACAGGCTTTCTCTTTGCGCGTGGCATGCTCACTGCTACCACCCAATCCATTGCATGGACCGTCATCTTCTTCATCGCCTCCTGCGCTGCCAGCTCGGCCTACTTAACAGTGAGCGAAATATTCCCTCTCGAGCTGCGCGCCATGGCCATCTCTGTCTTTTATGCTTTCGGTACATTAGTTGGAGGCGTCTTTGCTCCAACGCTCTTCGGTCATCTCATTGGAACCGGCTTGCGCATGAACCTGTTTTACGGTTATCTCGGCGGAGCTGCACTGATGATCATCGCCGCCATTTTCGAGGCATTCTTCGGAGTCAAGGCAGAACGGCAGTCGCTCGAATCCATAGCCACCCCGCTTTCCAGCAAAGCAGCGTGACAAGCCTCAATTAAGTCGCGCAGTGTGAATTTGGATCTCGAACGAGCCCAAGGTTGGGTGCCAGACTAAAGGTCGCGTTGCCGTTGCCCAGCATTACGTCAAAGGTATCGCCATCATCGTCATCGTAGACGACCGCCAGGTCGGCAATCCCGTCCCCGTTAAAGTCGGCTGCGGAAAGATGAGGAGAGGTCCCCGGCATGCGCAAAGGAAAAGCCCATCCACGCTCGAATGATCCCGCGCCGGCGCCGGTAAATACAGTCACTGAACTCGAGCGCCAGTCCGCCACCGCAAAATCAAGCCTGCCGTCATGGTTGAAATCGGCAACCGCGATGGACGCAGCCGATTGCAGGTGAGCTATCTCCGCGGCTGGCGCCAGGCTGCCCTTCCCATCTGCAAGGAACAAAACCACCGTCCCATCGTCATCGCCTACAATCACATCGGGCACGCCGTCGCCGTTTACATCTCCCACAGCAATCGATCGCGGCTTGTGTCCCGGAATCGGATAGGACGCACTCTGTTGGAAGCTGCCGTTCGCCCGACCCAACGACACCGTCAACATCCCCGTTCCCGTGGGATCGCCAGCCGCAGTCGCCTCTGCCTTATCGATAACACCATCCCGGTTAAAATCCCCCATCACGATGAGTCTTGAAGCTGCATCGTCTGAGTCGTCGTCTCCAGCTCCAAATCCGCCAGCGTAGGCCCGGAACGGCGTCCACGCTGCGACAGCAAGGACAATCATTGCGGCGCAGGTCACACGTCCCGTTTTGAGGGCAGTTCGAATCATCAAGGTCCCTGTAAAAAGCTTAACCCCACGCCGGGGCATGTGACACCCTTTTCGCCATTTTCCGTCTGAAAGAACTCGCGTCAGCAGTGGATAAGATGAGCAAGGAGAAGCATTTCTCGCAAAACTATGACGCTCAAATTTGCCGCTCTTTCCGGCAATTCTTAACGGATTTTATATGCGGCCTCCCATAAAGTGAGTTTGTTGCACTGCTTTCAGGAAGTAGTCTTGATTCTTTCCTGCACCGGAGTTGGATTTGCTGGAGGATGCTTGAGGAGTTTGGCGTTAGCAGGAATGATCTGTCTCTCGTCTCTGGGAACGTATTGCGGCAACGCTCAACAGATTCCGAATGCGCCGGAGCCTGCGACGTCAGCGAAGGCCACTGACAAGCGGAACTTCTTTGCGCGTTGGATCGACTTCTACAGGCAGGACTGGAAGGGAACCGCAGTCGCCGGCCCGGCAGCACCTCGACGAGGCCTGCCTTCCCCATTAAGTTCGCCCCCATTCCCTAACGCGGACTGGTCTTACGGCGGCTCACCCACTATCGGAGAATCCGACGGAAATGTCTATCCGCTGCAGACCGCGATCGATGGAGCAACGGGACGCACAAAAGTCTATGGGTGGATCGAGCCCACCGCGAATGTATCGACATCGCGCGACAGAAACTATCCGGAGACAAACGATATTTATTCAAATCGCGTAGAGCTCGGGCAGGCCGTCCTATATGTCGAGCGCCTCCCCGATTCTGTGCAGCGGGACCACATCGACTGGGGATTTCATCTGACCGGCTTCTTCGGAACCGACTACCGCTCCACCACAAACAAGGGATACTTCAGCAGTCAGCTTCTCGACCACAACCGCCAATACGGCTTCGATCCAGTGCTCGAGTACGCGGATGTCTACTTCCCTCATGTAGCAAAAGGCATGAACCTCCGTGCAGGACGATTCATCTCCATTCCCGGCATCGAAGCCCAGTTGACGCCGAACAATTACATCTTCAGTCACTCCCTGCTCTATGCCGTCGATCCCTTCACCGATACGGGCCTGCTCTCCACCATCCAGTTAAGCGATCAATGGGTGGTGCAGGCTGGAATCTCGGGAAGTCACGATGTCGCGCTATGGACTGAAGACGCCAAGCCATCGTTCATGGGCTGTGTGAGCTATACGACAAAGAGCGTGAACGACAACCTGTACCTGTGCGCAAACGGAATCAACGACGGCAAGTACGCCTTCAACAATCTGCAGATGTATGACGGCACCTGGTATCACAAGTTTGGCAGCACATGGCATATCGCAACCGAGATGTATTCGATGTACCAGAGAGAGGTGCCCAGCACCCACGGGCCCATTGCGCCCGAAAAAGGAACCAACGGCGCGAATTGCAGACCGGGACTGCAGACCTGCCTGGCGCCGGAATGGGCGATGGTCAACTACATCAACAAGCAGCTTTCGCCACACGACTTCGTCTCATTTCGCAGCGATTTCCTGAACGACAAAAAAGGCCAACGGACCGGATATGCCACGAAATACAGTGAGGCCACGCTGATGCTGAGCCACTGGGTAGGATCGACAGTGCAGATACGGCCGGAGATACGCTTCGATCACGCCTGGGACCGTAGGTCCTACGACCAGGGAACGCGGACCAATCAATTTACCTTCGCAACGGATGTGATCTTCCACTTCTAAGCAAACAGTTTCATTCAACTCCAGCGAAGATGAAAAACATACACATAAAGCAGCGCCAGCATGCCGATGACGCTCGCCAGCAGAATACTGTGCTTCAGAGTGAAGCGCAGAAGCTTCGACTGGTCTGTTACCGACAGGCCGGTTGCGGCGGCGGCGACCGCGATTGTCTGCAGGCTGATCATCTTGCCCATCACGCCGCCAGCGGAGTTCGCAGCCGCCATAAGAATCGGGTCCAGGTGCAGGCGCTGTGCAGTGATCACCTGCAAGCCGCCGAATAACGCGTTCGACGATGTATCCGATCCCGTCAGAAACACGCCCAGCCACCCCAGCAGTGCACTGAAAAATGGAAACAATACACCCGTCGCCGAAAACGCAAGTCCCAGCGTTGCGGTCGCTCCGCAGTAGTTCATCAGGAACGCGATGGCAAGTACTGAGGTCACAGTCGCCGTCGGCAGCAGCAGCGTACGCACGACCGACAGCAGGACGCGCATCAACTGCAACACGCCTACCTTCAAACAAACAGCCGAGAGCAATGTCGCCACCATGCACGACGTGCCCGACGCGGCAAACCAGTTCAAATTGAAGATCGCAGGATATGGAGCAGCCCGGGCAACAATCGGAGGCATCCGCCGCACCGCGTTATGCAGAAAGGGCCAGTGAATGGCGATGCTCGCCTGATCCAGTAACGCGTGTACCGGCTTATAGCCCCATAGCAGAACACACACCACCAGCAAACCGTATGGCAGCCACGCATAGATCGCCTCGCCCACGCTGTACTCAGGAATCTCCGCTGCCATCACGGCATTTTCAGGCAGGTAGATGCTCGTGTCATGCTTTGCCGGACGCCAGAAGCGCAGCACCGCAATCAATGTGAGTATCGCGGTCAGCGACGACAGAATATCCGTAAGTTGCGGCCCGATAAAATTCGAGACGGAAAACTGCACCGACGCGAAAGCCACACCGGCAGCCACTGCCGGAAACCATATCCCTGCCATCCCTCTCAGGCCCCACATTGCGATGATCAGATATGCGGGAAGAATGAGAGAAACAGGAGCGCAAAGACCGCCCACCGCGGCGCTCAGCTTATCGAGCGGCAGCCCAGTGGTTCCAGCCAGCGTTACCAGCGGAATCGCGATAGAGCCGAATGCCACCGGCGCCGTATTCGCAAGCAGGCAGATGCCCGAAGCGCCAAACGCAGGGAAGCCCAGCCCGGTAAGCATGGTCGCCGCAATAGCTACGGGCGTGCCAAACCCCGCAGCCCCTTCGAGAAATGCACCAAATGCAAAAGCGATCAGCAGTGCCTGCAGTCGCGGATCGGGCGTCAATCGGCTGATCGAGTGACGGATGATCTCGAACTTGCCCGTCACCTCGGTAACACGAAAGAGTGCGATGGCCCAGAAGACAATCCATGAAATGGGAAACAGCCCGAAAGCAGCTCCGTGAAAAGCTGCGCTCACCGCGGTCACTACCGGCATGTGATACGCCCCGATGGCGAGAACAAACGTCGCCCCGAGCCCGAAGAGCCCCGCAGCCCACGCCGGCTTGCGAAAAACTCCCAGCAGGATCAGCAGCATGAAGATAGGAACCGCAGCGAGTGCCGCAGAGAAGGCCAGACCTTGCCCGAAGAGAAGATACGTTTGAGGCCACGCCATGCTTGATGTTGTTCAGTGAGTCGGAGTGACTGCTTTGACGGTAGGCCAATGGTATGGTGCCTCCAAAAAGCTGTCAACGGAGAGAGCGCTGCGCTCAATTGCACCGCACCCACCGCTTACGATTTCACTTATAACGAGAATTCTATTGCCGGCATGGGATGCCGTTGGCAACCTGTTGCTTTCCCGCGCCATCCTCTACAAACGTAGACGTTTCACTGAAGTAAGAAAGGTGCGACCCTCATGCAGTTTTTCCTTACTCATCCATGGCTCCTGTTTATAGCGGGCGCATGGCTCGGCGTTTTCGTAGGCTGCGGTATGGCCTTGGTGCTCGCGGGTTCTCGCATGCAGGATCTTGAAGCAAAAAAAGCTTTCCTGCAGATGAAGCTCGATAACAGAAGCAAAGCCAGAATGAAACTTCGTCAGCATCAGCATGCAGCTTAAAATGCAGCCCGGACAATTTCGATCCGCTGCTGAGGTCCCCAATGGTAACCAGTTTGTGGTTACAACAAATTGTTTCTTGGAACTAAAGAGTGACTAGGCAAGACCACCCAACGCAGCTAAAGTTGAATCATTGAGTAGCACTTGGGGGAGGGCTACTGAATTGTGACGCCGATGGACATACTGTCCATCGGCGTTTTACATTTCCAACCCATCACCCGTTATCGCGAAGCGTAGAAAAAATCATAGCCTCGGTCCTGTCCCGGCTCAAGCCTTCGCCGGCCTGCCCATCAGCCATTCCACGCAATGATGAACGGCCTCCATCGCATCCAGATCAGATTCGTCATAGGCCGTTCCCACTGTCGCGTAGCACTTCAGGCAAATGGAATCGAACGATCCATCTTTATTCGCCCGATGCGCGAAACCATTTTTCGCTTTCATAAAGGAGTCTCGGAAAATTATCGAGGCGGAACATTAATCATTCCTTAATGTAGTAGCCCGACCATTCTCCGAATTCCGTTCTTGAGTGTCGCGGAGTCGGACGCGTGCGGCGTGTATCGCGCGTGATATGCTCTTTCCCGATATGAGCGACCTTTTTTTGAAGGCGGCAATTGAAGAGGCGAGAATTGGGCTAGCTCAAAATGGTATCCCGATTGGCTCCGTTCTTGTAATAGACGGCGAGATCGTTAGCCGCGGCCATAACAAGCGCGTTCAAGAAGGAAACCCTATCCTTCATGCCGAGATTGATTGCCTGGCAAATGCTGGTCGGTTGGGTTTCAGTCAATACAGCCGCGCAGTGTTATATACAACGCTATCGCCTTGCGACATGTGCTCCGGAGCGATTCTGCTTTATAAGATACCCAAGGTCGTTATCGGCGAAAACCGCACCTTCCGCGGCCCCGAGGAATATCTTCGTTTCCGCAATACCATATTAGAGATTGTTGACGACGAGGACTGTTATCGCCTCATGCAAGACTTCATTGCTCGTAATATCGAGCTCTGGAACGAAGATATAGGCCTTCCCTCTGAGCAAAAAAAAATCTAGCGAATTTCGCTTCTTAGTCGCTATGCTGATTATCTTCTCGATTTGACGGTCGAAGCCTATTTATCATTTTTTGATTCTAATAGCTTCACGGCATGGGTAAACGTTATGGCTGATAGGTTACCTCGTCTGTTTATTGGGTCATCGACCGAAGGCAGATCCGTTGCAGAAGCGGTACGAGAAAGCCTGACAAATGATGCCGATGTCATTCTCTGGTCAGATGCGTTCGACCTGGGAAGTTCCTTCATCGAATCACTGCGCAAACAAACATATGGTGCTGATTTTGCAGTACTCATCATGACGCCAGATGACATTGTAGAGAGCCGAGGCAAGGAGAGCTTTTCACCTCGAGATAATCTGGTATTCGAACTCGGCTTATTCTCTGGCAGGATTGGACTTGAGCGCTGCTATTGCATCCACCCCGAAAAGGATGCGCCCAAGATTCCGACCGATCTCTTGGGGGTGACAACTGGATCCTATCGGGCCGATCATCCCCAGGGCCTCGTCTCAGCGGTTGGCGCAGTGTGTAACAAAATTCGCAGGAAAATCGCTGAGCTGGGCGTTTACGTGCAGGTGAATCCGACGATTGAATTCTGTTCTCGGATCGCGGGCTTTTGGTGGGAATACATTACACCCGTCCGTTTTTCCGCTCTCGGGCTTCTTGAAATCACATTCGATCACAACGCCTGGGGCATACACATCCAAGGCTTGGCACACGCTCCTGATGGCTCCAGGGTAGCCGATTGGTGGACAGAGGGTTGTGGAATCAACTGTGCAGACAGAAAGCTGAGCTATGTATGGAAAGGACGATACTTGAACCGCCCCGAGGGATCCTTTGAAGGATTTGGTGATTTCTCCTTCAATGAATCGAACGGCTCGTTTGTGCGTGGTCATGGGATTTTCCTGGAGGTTAATGCGACAGATTTGCCACACGCGAGAAAAAAGGCTGGGGAACTCACCCGGTGTTCCGCTGCGGATATCGAAATTATGCGTTCAGGAGACAAAGCGCAAATATCAACACTTATCCAGGAAAAGCTTCATCTTACAAACATTGCGAAATCACTGAAGACGCCACCGCGGTCGTTCCCATAGGCCGGATGATCCAGAATTACGTGCTGCTATGTGCTGAGATGGTTAGCAGGCGATGAGCCTTATAGGGGCAGAGATTCCAAGCGAACGGAACGCTAACCAAAAATTCCCCACGGCGAGCGGCACAGCGACTACCGAAAATCACATAAGCAACTGATTTCAATGGTGGGCGAGGCGGGAATCGAACCCACAACCCCCGGCTTAGAAGGCCGGTGCTCTATCCAATTGAGCTACTCGCCCGCGCTTGATTGCTTCTACTCAATTGTAATGGCTCTCGACCCGATTGTTGACCTGCATCGCGCCACAACCAAGAACTCATCACACCGAAAACGGCCACGCGCCCTCATCTCCGCACCACTCAAATCTCTGCGCGCCCCAGCGCTCCGGAACCGTGCTCTCAAACCAATCTGCTGCCGTCTTAAACGGACTCGCCTTCGCCGCCACCTGGAACGCCTCCGCTAGAGCTCGCTTCTGTTCCGCACCCATGGCCTGCTTTTCCACTGAAACAAACAGCGCCGTCCCGCTCGCCGCTACATAGCGCAGCCACTGCTCCGTCTCGCGCCACGGAACCGCCTGCGTCACGGCAACACAATCGCCATCCACCGCAAAAAAACTTCCCTGCTGCGACAGCCGGAAGGCAATCGTATTCACGCCCATGCGCCGCGTACGCTCCCAGATCTTCCCGCTCGTGTCATCGCCGGTTCGAGACAAATCAAAAATCCCAGCGCCCAGCTGTCCCACCGTATTGCAGCCAAGAATCAGCGTCTTCTCGCCCAGCGTCGCGCGAATCTCCCGATACAAATCCGCGATAATCTCCGCATTCGTGCGGCTGCGATCGTGGAAATGCCAGCCCGAAAGCGCAGGCTGCGCGCCCATCTCAAATCCCCACTGCCCCAGCAGGTCATAGGTCGAGAAGTCGTGCTTCACCATCTCGTAGCCCCACTCTGCCAGTTGGCGCATCTTCGTCCGCACCGCTTCCAGAGCATCCGGAATCGTCGGATCATACGCCAGCTCTGCCGCGCGCTCCGTGCGCCTACCGAAGCGAGCATCCGGCATCAGCAATTCTCGACTCGTCCCCTCGGGAGCAATCAACGGACGAATCCATATTCCCGGTCGCACCCCGCGTTCGCGAATCTCCCCAGCCAGCCGCGCCATATCCGGAAATTTATCCTTATGCGTCCATCCATCGTCGATCACGGTAAATGGCTTCGGACCACCCGCCGGCCGCAACGCCGCCGCCATATCCGCATCTTCCAGAATCAGCTCCCGGCTGCTCTTGCCATATGCGTAGTACCAATCATTCGTGCCATACACAACTCCCTGCGAAGGCCGCGGCTTCCTGCACATCACCCCGCAAAATTGATGCAGCGCCGCAATCGCGTCCTCTCCGGCCTCGCCCCTGCGCGTGACAATCGTAGCCGCATGCAGTTGCCGCTCACCCAGCTCCACGCCCGATCCGCCATTCGAAACATCCAGCCACAGTGACACGCCCTCCGCATCCACCTGCCAGAAGCACATTGCGCCCGCGCCCGTCTCTACTCCGTATCCATGCAACAGCGCGCCGTCATACGCCGCAAAATACCACGGCATCACCCGCTCCGGCATCATCGCCCGCCAAGCCAGATCGCCATAGCTCCGCTCCCAGTGATCGCCAAGAAAACGCAGCCGGGAATCAACCGCCGCAGACCACCGCAAGTGAACATGCGTCAAAGCCGTGCCCGCAGCCGACACATGCACTACCAGCTTCGCGGCCTCCGCCGCAGTTTCCACCTCAACGCCGCGCCCCAGCCATCTCGAACCAGACCGTGCCAGAGCGATGCGATTCTCAAACCCCGCATAAGCCGTCGCAGAATCCGGCAAGCGCAGCAGCTCAAAATAACTCGAGGTCGCAGCCGAAGCAAAAGCCGGCACTCCACTCACCGCACCCAGAGCAGAAGAAGCCGCCACACCACCAAGAAAGGATCGTCGCGTCAGAAAATCATCAGGCATCTTGCGATCATAAAACGACCGAAGCCCTACCGCCTGGGTGCCCCATCCTTTCGCGTCTTTTGCGAAAGGGTGGGATCGTAAGCCACCGCTAAGCATCCACTGTCCATCGCACACGAGCCAGCCCCCGCCGGGCGCCTCAAAGCCTGCCCGGAGCGAGGCCGAAGGGTTCGCGTAGCTAATCTGGGTTCTTTGAACCCACGTCATCATAAAAGGATGATTCAGCCGGGTGCCCCAGGTTCGCGTAGCTAACCTGGGTATTTTTTTAACCAAGTCATAATAAAAGGGGTCGGATCGCAAGCCGTCTCAAAGCGTCCACTGTCCATCGCACACCACCCACAACACCGGGCCTAGCATGCTACCCTCAATCTTTGCCTTTTAGAGCACTTTTCGGAGCACCAGCAATGAAGCCAATTTTCGCCCTCGCCGCCCTCACCCTCCTGCCCTTCATCCCCACCCACGCGCAGGAGACCCACGGAATCTCCATCGCCAACATGGACACCTCCGTCAAACCCGGCGACGACTTCTACCTCTACGCCAATGGCAATTGGATCAAGCGCACTGAAATCCCCGCCGACCGCGCCGGCATCGGCGTCTTCACCACGCTTGCCGATCTCAGCAACAAGCGCACCGCCGACCTCATCGAAGAAGCCGCAAAATCCACCGCATCCGCAGGCTCCAGCCAGCGCAAAATCGCCGACCTCTATAACTCCTATATGGATGAGGCCGCCATCGAGTCCAGGGGATCGGCCCCACTCCGCCCGCATCTCGACGCCATCCTCGCCATCAAAAACAAAACCGATCTCTCCCATGCATTAGGCGAAACCCTCCGCGCCGACGTCGACGCCCTCAACAACACCAACTTCCACACACCGAATCTCTTCGGCCTCTGGGTCGCGCCCGGCTTCAATGACTCCGACCATTACACCGCCTACCTGCTCCAAGGCGGCCTCGAACTCCCCGACCGCGAATACTACACCAGCGACACCCCGCACATGCACGACCTGGTGACCAAGTACCAGACCCACGTCGCCGCCATGCTTCGGCTCGCCGGATTCGACAACGCTGAGTCGCGCGCCGCAAACGTCGTCTCACTCGAGCACGCCATCGCCGAAAAGCACATCCCGCTTGAAGAAAACGAAGACATCCACAAAGCCAACAACACCTGGCAGCCCTCTGACTTCACCGCCAAGGCCCCCGGCATCGACTGGCCGGAATTCTTCCACGCCGCAGGTCTCGACAAGCAATCCAGCTTCATCGTCTGGCAGCCCACCGCCTTCACCGGCGAATCCGCGCTCGTCGCCTCCACTCCGCTCGATACCTGGAAGGACTGGCTCGCCTATCACCTCATCGAAAACTACGCCGGCATCCTGCCCAAAGCCTTTGCTGACGAGCGCTTCGCCTTCTTCGGCAAGACTCTTACCGGAACTCCGCAGCAGCGTCCGCGCTGGCAACGCGGCGTCTTCGTCGTCAACGGCCTCCTCGGAGATGAAGTAGGCAAGCTCTATGCCCAGCGCTACTTCCCGCCCGAAGCCAAAGCGCAGGCGCAGGCCATGGTCGCCAATCTCATCGCTGCCTTCCACAAGCGCATCGATGCCCTCACCTGGATGGCCCCCGCCACCAAGGCCGAAGCGCAAGCCAAACTCGATACGCTCTACGTCGGCATCGGTTACCCCGAAACATGGGAAAACTATTCCAATCTCGAAATCAAGTCCGATGACGTCTTCGGCAACTTCTGGCGCGGCAGCCTCGCCGCTTATCATCGCGAAATCGCCCGCCTCGGCACGCCTGTCGATCGGCACCGCTGGTGCATGACCCCGCAGACCGTCAACGCCGTCAACCTGCCGCTGCAAAACGGCCTCAACTTCCCCGCCGCCATCCTGCAGCCGCCATTCTTCGATCCGCAGGCTCCCGCCGCTTCCAACTACGGAGCCATCGGCTCCGTCATCGGTCACGAAATCAGCCACACCTTTGACTCGGAAGGAGCCGCCTTCGACTCCAAAGGCCGCGTCCGTAACTGGTGGACGCCCGAAGACCTCGCCCACTTCAACGCCGCTACAGCAAAGCTCGCCGCGCAGTATGACACTTACATGCCCTTCCCTGATCTGCATGTCCATGGCAAGCAGACATTAGGTGAAAATATCGCCGACGTCGCCGGAATCGCCGCCGCCTACGACGGCTATCACGCCTCTCTCAACGGCAGCCCCGCACCCGAGCAGCACGGATTCTCCGGCGATCAGCAGTTCTTCATCGCCTTCGCTCAGAACTGGGGCTCGAAGGCCCGCGAAGCAGCCCTCCGCCAGCAGGTCGTCGGCGACCCGCACGCACCCGCCGAATACCGCGCCGCCACCGTCCGCAACATCGACGCATGGTACGCCGCCTTCACCGTAAAACCCGGAGACAAACTCTACCTCGCCCCACCAGACCGGGTCCGCATCTGGTAACAGTAATTTGTTGAATTGCCTTCTCAGGTTTGAGCGCGACCATCTGAGCGAAGCACCGTGCGTTTCAACTCGTCATCCCGAGTGAAGCGACGTGCTTTTCAACTTGTCATCCTGAGCGAAGCGACCGCAAGGACGGCAGCCGAAGGACCTGCAGTTTGCATCGTCCAGCAGAAAACTGGGTGCCCTATTCTGAGTAGCGAAGGGGGGAAAGAAGGGTGGGGAAACCTGGGTGCCCCAGGTTCGCGAAGCTAACCTGGGTCTTCTTTCAACCCACATCCATCACAAAAAAGGATGGGATAACAACTCAACTAAACCGCGTCCGCTTCCAAAGCAGCCATCCACACCCAATCGCGGCAAAAATCAGCACCACACACAACACGCTGACCCAGGCAAAATTCATCTCCAGCGGAGGCGCCTCCACCTGCAATCCCAGCCAGAGAAAAACCGCCACAGCGCAAGCGACAATCGCATAATCCCACCACGGCCGCCGCCGCTTTTCCTCGTCCCCATGGATCGACCCCAGCTGTGCCGCCACGCAATCCTCAAAGCGCAGACCATATTTCTCGCACTCGCGCGAAATCGCATCACGCCCCGACTGCTGCTCTCGCGCCGGAGCCGCGGCCGTACTGATAAATACAGCCCCCACAATCATCAGAAGCGAGCCCGTCAGAATCATTCCGCGGCTCGCATCGCTCACATGCGCCAGTTCACCAAACACCAGCGCACCCCACGCCAGTCCCCATAACTGATTCGTATTCGACAGCGGGATGCCGCGCCCGATACCGACATACTTCGTCGCATACTGCTGGAACAGATCGCCAATCACCCAGCAGAACCCGCCAAGAAAAATCCAGAACACTACGTGCCGCGCCGCCATCAACTCCGCATGCAACGGAGCCACACCGCCGCCAAACACCACCGCCAGCAATCCCATCGACCCCAGCTCGCCGATCGTGAAGACTGTCACAAATGACAATGGATTCATCCCGCTCAGATACGCCTTCCGATAAGGCACATACATCGTGCCCCACAGCAGGCTCGCTCCTAGCGCAGCCAGAATCCCATGCACCGCGCGAGCATGCAGCATATCTGTATGCTGCACAGTTACAAATGCCAGCAGAATAGCGCCCGCCACGATTGCCAGCGCTCCGCCCAGTACTCTCGACCCGATGCGGAACCCCGCTCCGCGCATTTCCTGGAAAAGCAGCCAGCCCCAGAAAATCCCAATCAGGCTATTGGTATTCCAAAGCGGAAATGCAATCGCCAGCCCCACATCTCGAATCGCAAACACCGTCAGCGTATTCGCCACCGCCCACAGTGACCCCGCCAGCACGGCCCACACAATCAAATGCGGCTTGGCAAATAAGTCGCGGAACACATAATCCGTCCCTTTCAGCAGAGTCGGCAGCGTCCACCGCGCCACAAACACACCCAGCACCATCGCCAGCGAAATGGCAAACGGAGAAAGCCCTGCATTCACCAGCTTCGTCGGAGCCTCCGCACCACCCAGCCAGACCCCGGCCGCCAGTCCGCAAGCCACGCCCAACCCATGCATCGAGGTCGCTTGTGTGTGACGGCTAACAGTATTCGCCAATCAAATCTCCTTAAACCATGCCGGTGCCGATACGAAGCTACGCCGTCATCCTGAGCAAGGCTAACGAAACCCCAAGCTCAATGCAGCCACGCCAGCAGTACCACACCCACCGCGAGCACGCCCACCGGAATCCAGAACTGCACATCCGTCAAAATCGCTTTCAGCATTTGGATAAACCTAACGGCATCATTCCCATGCTGTCAAAGATCAAATCTCGGACTATATGGAATCGCTACCAATCCCCCAAAATCAGCAAATTCAGGTGACGACCATCCATCCAGACTCCTATAATGTGATCGTCAACGGAGGAATTCTTCTCATGCACACCATCACGCCCGAAAAACCCATGGAACACCTCGACGACTGGGACGATTTCGTCGCCAGCCGCTACAAAGAGGGCAAAGCAGAAGAAGAGTTCCGCAACTACGACGCCGAAGCCAACCCCGGCGTAGCCGAGTTCTACCGACTCAACCATCAGCACCAGACCGTCGACTTCGTCCTCGAAAAAGAAAAGGAATTCCTCGGCCTCAATCGCGGCAAAAAAAGCATCTGGGAAGCAGCCGACTACCTCAACACCCTCGTCGACGACAGCGACCCCGACACCGATCTCACCCAGATCGAGCATCTTCTGCAAACGTCAGAAGCCATCCGCCGCGACGGCCATCCTCGCTGGATGGTGCTCACCGGCCTCATCCACGATCTCGGAAAAGTCCTCTGCCTCTACGGCGAACCGCAATGGGCCGTCGTCGGCGACACTTTCCCGGTAGGCTGCGCCTGGTCCGACCAGATCGTTTTCCCCGAATATTTCGCCGCGAACCCGGACAGCAAAGTTCCCGAGTACCAGACCAAATACGGCATCTACGAGCCCAACTGCGGCCTCGATAAGGTCCATCTCTCCTGGGGACACGACGAGTACATCTATAACGTCGCCAAGCCCTACATGCCTGAGCCCGCGCTCTACATGCTGCGCTATCACTCGTTCTACCCGGCGCACAAGCACGGAGCTTACAAATACCTCATGACCCCGCACGACGAGGAGATGTTCGACTGGGTCCACAAATTCAATCCCTACGACCTCTACTCCAAAGGCGCGGCCAAGCCCGACTTCAAAGAGCTAAAACCCTACTATGACGATCTCATCGCCGAGTACTTCCCGGAGAAGATCGCCTGGTAAAAGACGCACACTTCAGAATCACAAGAGAGCGCGTCTTCGAGACGCGCTCTCTTCTTTTCCCGTAGGAGAATAGCCGGGTGCCCCAGGTTCGCGCAGCTAACCTGGGGATTTTTAACCCACATCACACTAAAGGGTGGGAGCAGAAATCTCATCCAAAGACATTTGTTATCCGGAGCGAAGCTAAGCATTCCTTCGACCACCGATCTGAAATCTCTGATAATAGAGAAACAGGAGAACCGATGGCCAAGCTCTTCCAATCGATCGAGCCCGCGCACCGCGAATTCATTGAGAAGCAGCACATCTTCTTCAACGCCTCCGCCGCGCCCGACGGCCGCGTCAACCTCTCGCCCCGCGATGCTGCCTCCCTCCGTGTCCTTGACACCCGCACCGTCATTTACCTCGACCGCACCGGAAGCGGCAATGAAACCGCAGCCCATGTCCGGGTCAAAAACCGCCTCACCCTCATGTTCTGCGCCTTTGAAGGCGCGCCCACCATCCTCCGCCTCTACGGCAAGGCCCGCATCCTCCGCCGTGGCACGCTCGAATATCTCACATTCCTGGCCTCCGTCTTCGAAAATGCCGAGCCGCCGGGTGCCCGACAGATGGTCATGCTCGACGTCGATTCAGTCCAGACCTCCTGCGGCTATGGCGTGCCCCTATTCGATTACGTCGGCGAGCGCAACACCCTCACCCGTTGGGCAGAAGCCAAAGGCGAAGCCGGGCTCGACGAATACCGCCGCCTGAAAAACACGCAAAGCATCGACGGCTTCCCCACCGGCCTCATCGAAAACGAAACATTCTAAAAATGGATTGACCGTCTATCTGACGAAGCCGAAACACCCGGGTGCCCCAGGTTCGCGTAGCTAACCTGGGTATTCTTAAACCCACGTCACAAACCCGGGTGCCCCATCCTTTCGCGCTCTTTGCGAAAGGGTGGGAAGGCAGACTCCCTCAAACCCCAACTTTGGGTGCCCCATTCTGAGCGCAGCGAAGGGTGGGAATCGTGGGTGCCCCATCCTTTCGCGCTCTCTGCGAAAGGGTGGGAAAAGCAGAAATCCCCGTCAGAGCTCCAAATCTTCAGCGGTGAATAAACCAGCAAAAGAGGAGAAGCCTTTCTCCCTGTCAAGCCCCCTTGCCCGCAAAAAAATCCCAAGCAACAGAAAAGAAACGATTTAAAATCGCCCCCACTTGTCAGATCATTTC
>Ga0206951_1045_pt1 | contig 33972 bp, 22 predicted proteins | sample Alteio_BWOrgHeat_38_FD_152974 | JGI IMG/M metagenome (GOLD analysis project Ga0206951, IMG submission 152974) | Enriched cells from forest soil in Barre Woods Harvard Forest LTER site, Petersham, Massachusetts, United States -... | ecosystem: Environmental > Terrestrial > Soil > Temperate forest >... | reverse complement strand
TCGACAACCAGGCGTCCGGTTAAACCCTCGATGGGAAGTCCGCCAAGAAAATGCACATGCCCGGGCAGCAATCCGAAGACCGCCGGCACGAAGAGCATTGTCAACACCGCGCCAACCACTTTCGCCCAGGGAGAACTAGTCGGCAGCGAGCGCATCCACGTCCAGCCCAGAACCGACAGCAGCAAAGGCAGACAGAAGGCTGCCGCGCCTTCCATCTGCAGCAGGAAGTCGCTGATGTAAGAACCTACAACGCCAATCCAGTTGTCCGGACGAGCCGACATTCCCGAAACCGTATTGAAGGACGGATCGGTGGGATGATACGAAAACAGCGCGAGAAGAAGGAGGCCCGCAACAACCAGCACTAACAGCCCGATCAGTTCATTCAGGCGGCGGTTGCGCGTTGGCGTAAGAACCAGTTTGAGGGGCTTCATAAGAGACACACGAAGGCGTTGCCGTAATCGGCTCTACCGTTCCGAACCCCCAGAGCAGTTTTATTATCCCAGATGCCGGGCGGCGTTTTGCGCAAAAATCGCGTGGGGGAACCCAGTCAGAGAACAGATGGAGCAGCGCGGTTCCGAGCAGCCCGCGCCTTTTCTAGCCCAGCTTTGTCGCGAAAACCAGCAGCAGAATTCCCAGAATGATCCGGTAGACTGCAAACGGAACAAATCCGTGCTTGCGCACCCATTGCAGGAACCACTCAACCACGCCGAGCGCCACAAAGAAAGAGACCACGAATCCGATCGCCAGCACAATCCAGCCGTGCCCGGTCATCACCAGCGGGGCGATGGATTCAGCGCCTTCCACATGCTTCGGATGCAGCGTTTTCAGCAGGTCGTAGCCAGTCGCAGCAATCATCGTCGGAATAGAGACCAGAAAGCTGAATTCGAGCGCCGCTGGCCGCGACATTCCGACAACCTGGCCCGCTGCAATCGTCGACATCGAGCGCGAAGTGCCGGGGAAGACCGCCGAAGTCACCTGGCACAATCCAATCCAGATGGCTTGGAAGAGCGACATCTGCTCCACATGTGTCGTCATCGGGTCGCTGCGTTCGCTCCATGCGTCGATGGCCCACATCACCACGCCGCCGACCAGCAGCGAAATCGCCATCACAGTCAGGCTTTCCAGATGCTTACCAATCGTCTTTGTGAGCAGAAATGCGGGAATCGCGGTGCAGACAAACGCTATCATCGTCAGCGTCAGCGGATGATTCCAGATCGTGCGGTTGTGATCTTCGCCCTCCGGAAATGTCCGGAAAAATTCAACAATACGTCCGGTAAAGATCAACAACAGGGCCAGAATCGCGCCCAACTGTATGACGATCGTATACATCTTCCAATAAGGGTCTGTCAGGTTGATGTGCAGAAGCGCTTCGCTGATGCGAAGATGCGCTGTCGAGCTGACCGGCAGAAATTCAGTCAAACCTTCCACAATGCCAAGCAATACAGAAACAATGTAGTCGTTCAAAAAACCTCCAGTATTTTCTGAAAACAATTCCCGATCAAAGGAACTGCCATCCTGACGCGGAGCGAAGTGAAGCGGAAGGATCTGCTTTTTCTTCTGCCTGCAAGGACACGAATATTACGTCAGCATCATTCCCGTTCGCTGCCGTAAATAGGAATCTGCTGCTCCATCTTGTATACCAGACCTGCGGCGCGTGCCCCATAGTCGCTGTCGGAATACTTGCTCTCGACCTGCCCAGCGAGGGCCTTCGCGCGCCCACGCGCCTCATCAGCTTTCTTCTGGTCGTTGTCGGCCTGGAACATATCGCCAGCGGAAGCCTCGCGCCATGCCGCTTCAAACAGGGCCTGCGGAGCTTTAGGCGAGTCAGGATGCTCCTCGGCATACTTGCCGTAAATTTCGGCTTCCTTTTCGGGGCATTTCTCGGTGCCCTGCCAGTCTCCGCACACCTTGTTGTCGATCATGTCGTAAGCCGCCAGATCGGCCCACTTCGTACGCGGATAAAGCTTCTGGATCTTCTTCATCTCGCTCTCATCCATCTGCTCCCGCAGGTAGTTTTCTTTTTCGTGAGCCGATGGCAACGCCAGCGAGTCGGCCTTCTGCAGCTGCCAGCGAATATCGGCTGCGCGCCACATCGCTTCTGCAGCACGCGGCGATTGAGGGAAAAGCGTCACCACCATGCGATACAAGCGCCGCGCGCTCTGCGCCGCATCCGGCGGCGGATGCGACTGGCTCGCCACATTCTCCAGGCTGACGGCTTCGCCATACAGAATCTGGCCACCGTTTGGCGTGTCTGCCGTCACCACGCCTTTATCCAGGACCCATCCGGAAATGGGCTGCGCATTCGTTTCGTTGCCGAAGACGGGAACATCCTGCTCGTTCACCGTTTCCACATCGGTATTGGCAAACACCCGCAGCCACTTGCCACTGTGTTCGGCGACAATCAGCTCACGCCCGGGCGTTACCGAACTCACCTTGTCCGACGATTCATCCGCCTGCACATAAAGGTTGGCAACATGCACCACCGTGCCCTTCACGCCATGCGAAGGAGGCGAATTCTTATCGCCCCATGCCAGCGAAGCACCAAGCAGCAGAACAATTGAGAGAGCTGAAATTCGTTTTCGCATCACGTTTGTCTGACGGTTTTCATCGTTCATCGGTTTAGCCTTTGCAAAAGGTCTTGTCGTCCTGACGCACAGAATTTGCTTCTCTTCTCTCAACACGTCAGGCGCTCAAAAAGACGGTCGAGCGATTGCTGCGGATCACCGCAGATGCCGGTATGCACCGGCGATACCTGAATCATGGTGCTGCGCGGTGAAACCAGCCAGTGAAAGCGCTCGCGAAGGCTCAACTGTCCAATCGGTCCGGCATCGGGCTCGCCGCCGCTGATCTTCGGAAACGCCTCCAGGTGCCGCCGGATCAGCGCAACATCGATCTCCGGCCAGAGAGCCTTCAGCCGCTCTTCATTCACGCTCACCCTGGCTCCCAGAAAATTCTTTTCCAGGCAAAAAACGATCACGCCCGCGTTGACGAATTCCTCCCGCTCCACACGTGGCACCACGCGGATCACGGCGTAATCAAACGAGCTCTGCGCGGACACGCTTAGCCTCCTCGACAAAACTCGACGACGCAGCAAGACGCTCGTCGAAGTAGCGCACATATGCGGACCGCCGTTCCGCCACGTTTGCAGTTCCGCCTTCCGGCACCATCCATAAATCGGGAACAGCCTCCAGAATCTGCGCGAAAACAGCCGTGTTCAGCCGTTGATGCGCCTCCGCATCTGCCGCATCCAGAGCCGACGCCCAGGGCAGCAGCACATGATTGCGGATTGCGGAAAATGGAGAACGTGCCGCCGTATCTATGCTTTGCCAGTTGTGATGAAAATACAGCGCGGCACCATGATCAATAAAATACAGGTCCCCATGCCATTTCAGCAGATTCGGATTGCGTGGCGTGCGGTCCACATTCGCCACAAAAGCGTCAAACCATACCGTAAGCGAAGCCAGCTTCGCATCGGCGATATCCCCCGCCGCCGGATCGAACATCGTCGATCCCGGCAGGTAATCGAGTGCCAGATTCAGCCCGACACTACGCTTCAGCAAATCACGAATCTCAGCGTCCGGCTCGTTCCGTCCGAGCGCAGCCTCTACCTCGACCAAAACCAGCTCCGGAACCCGCAAACCGAGAGCCCGACCAATCTCGCCAGCCACCAGTTCCGCCAGCAACGCAAGCGGCCCCTGTCCTGCTCCCCGAAATTTCAGGACATACATCCCCAGGTCGTCGGCCTCGATAATCGCCGGCAATGATCCGCCTTCCCGCAGCGGGGTGACATACCGGGTCGCTCGAACGGTGCGAAGCATCGTGTTTCGATTGTAACGTTTAACAAGAACGGACTATGCGCCGATGGTTCAGCCTGCGCACACCACACGCTGCAGCACCTCAGGCTCCACATTCCCGCCGCTCATCACCGCCACGACATTGCGAAATGGCAGCAGCTGCTCCATGTGAAAGAGCACTGCCGCGGGCGCCACCGCCCCACTGGGCTCCGGGGTCAACCGGGCACGATAAAGCAGAACCTGCATCGCCTCGGCAATTTCTTCTTCTTTTACGGTAATGATGTCGTCTACATACGCGCGTATGTGCTCGAAGTTCAGATCGCCAAGGCTTTGCGTACGTAGCCCATCAGCCATGGTGCGCGTGGTCATCTCCGCTGGCCAGTTCACCAGCTTGCCGCCCCGAAAGCTCTCCTGCGCGTCGCCAGCTAATTCCGGCTCAATGCCGAAGACGCGCACATCCGGCTTGATCAGCTTGATGGCTGTAGCCACGCCGCTCAGCAATCCGCCTCCGCTTACCGGCGCAAGCACCAGATCGACCTCAGGCAGGTCTTCCAGAATCTCGAGCCCGCAGGTGCCTTGCCCGGCAATGATCGCCGCGTCATCATAAGGTGGCACCATCACATAGCCGAACTTCGCTTCCAGCTCTTCGGCTTTCAGTTTGCGCTCCGAGCTCGACGGCCCAACTTCGACAATCTCCGCACCCAGAGCAGCCGTCGCCTTCTTCTTCACCTCAGGAGCATTCGACGGCATCACAATCACCGCTTTCGTTCCCAGCGCCTTTGCAGCGTACGCCACACCTTGCGCATGATTGCCGCTCGAATAGGTAATAACGCCGCGCCTGCGCTCATCCTCGCTCAGCTGCGCAATCTTGTTATATGCGCCGCGCAGTTTGAAGCTGCCGATCGGCTGTAAACCTTCGGCTTTGATAAACACATTCCCCGGAGAAGCCGGAACTTGTAACCGTAGCAGTGGCGTATGCACGGCTACCCCGCGAATCCGAGCCTGCGCATCATGAAACTCTTGATTGGAAACCAGCAAAGGAATCTCCTGACGAAAAATTAGAAAGACAGCGTAGCGAGGGAATCCAGCGGAAACTTAGAAGACCCAGATAGTCTATGGATTCTTCGCTGGGCTCAGAATGACTCCTTTCCTGAAAAGAAGCTATGAAAGCCTAAGGCAGATACTTCTGTGGAAGCGGCTCTTCCGGCGTTTCTGCCTGCCACACGATTTCTACGACCTTCCAATCAGTTCCGTTGAAGACCGCCTGGATGCTGTTGATGCCTCGCACCGGAGGCTTGCCTTCCATCGGACTGATCTCATAGGTGCTCCAAAGGTGCGCAATATGTCCATACACTTCGCTTGTGACCTTCACCTGATGCTCGTAAAACGCGTCGTGCCCGCGCGCTTTCACGCGAGTGATCCAGTCATCCAGAGTCAGAATGTGAGGGCCGAAGCTCCCGTCCTTGGCTTTTCCCACCGGAATCAACCTCACCTCAGGAAGCATCAGCTCCCGCATGCAGGTGCGATCTTTATCGGCAGGCCCGCTGACAGCGCCATATAAAGCGCTCGTCAGCTCGTCAAGCGTTTTCGTCGAGGGGCATGAAGTCGTTTGCGAGCGCATGATAGGCGCGCACACTATGCACAGAGCCACAAAGAGAAACTTCGAGCGCATGGTCGTTCCTTATATTTCGAGAATCACCGGCATAATCAAAGGCCGTCGGCTCGTATTCTTCTGGATATACCGCTTCAAATCAATACGAATCTTTTCCTTGATGACGCCGTAATCGGCCTTCTCTTCATCGCTCGAATTCTCAAGCGTTCCGCTGACGACCTTGCGCGCCTCCTCCATCAAACCTTGATCGGCACCCACAAAACCGCGGCTCACAATCTCCGGCAGTCTCTCCACCTTGCCGCTGAGCTTGTTAATTGTCAGGATCGGCAGCACAAACCCATCTTCGCTCAGGTGGCGGCGATCGCGAATCACGATGTCTTCGACCACATCCGCAGTCGAGCCGGAATCGATGCAGACGCGTCCGGCCGTGATCTTACCCGTCTTGCGCGCATCGTCCTTGTCGAGTTCGAGCACATCGCCGTTTTCGATCACGAGCGCCAGATCAACCACGCCCATGTTTTGCGCGATCTCGGCGTGCTTCTTCAGGTGCCGGTAATCACCATGCACCGGAATAAAGAACTTCGGCCGCAGCAGATTGATCATCAACCGCTGCTCTTCCTGGCTGGCGTGTCCGCTTACGTGAATCAGCCCGGAAGCCCCGTCGTCGAAGATCACATGCGCATCGCGTCGATACAGGTGGTCGATCACACGGAAGATACTTTTCTCGTTACCCGGAATCACACGCGAGCTGAGTACAACCGTATCGCCCGGCAGAATCTTTGCATGCTTATGATTGTCGACAGCCGCGCGGCTCAATGCGCTCATCGGTTCGCCCTGCGTGCCGCTAATCAGGATCATCACCTCTTCCGGCGCAAAATCGGCAATCTGTCCGGGATGAATGATGATCCCCGGAGGCACATCGAGATAGCCTAGATCCTGCGCAATCTCCGACGATTCCACCATCGAGCGTCCAATGATGGCCACCTTGCGCCCGTGCGTATGCGCCAGGTCGACGGCGATGCGAATGCGGTAAATCGAAGACGAGAAGCAGCTGAAGAAAAGCTTCTTCTTCGTGCGTGAAAACAATTCGTCCAGACGCGGCTTCACCGCCCACTCGCTCGGCGTATAGCCGGGCCGATCGACGTTCGTCGAATCCTGCAGGAGGGCGAGCACACCGCGCTGCCCATACTCGGCAAACTTGTGCAGATCGAAAGCCTTGCCATCTGGCGGCGAGAGATCGATCTTGAAATCGCCTGTGTGCACGATCACACCCACCGGCGTATCAATCGCCAACGCCACGCAATCCACAAGACTGTGCGTTACGCGGATCGGCTCGACGGTAAACGGTCCAATGGGAAACTTCGATCCCGGAGCAATCTCAATCAGATCCGTCTGATCCAGCAGCTTATGCTCTTCGAGCTTGCCCTCGACATAGGCCAGGGTGAACTCCGTACCGTAGACCGGTACATTCAGCTCTGAGAGAATCCACGGCAAGCCGCCGATATGGTCCTCATGCCCGTGCGTGAGAATGATGCCGCGCACATGCTCGCGGTTTTCAACCAGGTAAGTAATGTCAGGAACTACGATATCGACGCCCAGCAGCTCCGACTCGGGGAACATGAGTCCAGCATCGATGACGAGAATGTCGTCTTTGTAGCGGATGGCGAGGCAGTTCATGCCGAACTCGCCTAACCCGCCTAACGGAATAATTTGCAGCTTTGCGTCGGCCATTTTGGACTTGCCGTCCAGGCACACACGCCTTCGGCGTTGGGAGTGCTTCGGTGAACGGTTCTTTAATTAGAGTAAACCACAGCAGCTCCGCGGCATCGGGGTAGCAGATCTTTAGTCATCGGGAAATGAATTGTCATCCTGAGCGAAGCGCCGAAGGTGCATGGTCGAAGAATCTGCTTTTTCTTCCCACAGCCTGAATATCGGTGCCCCATTCTGAGCCGAAGGCGAAGGGTGGGAGAACGGGTACCTTAACGCAACAGATCTTCCAAAGCCAGGCTCAGCTCCGTCTTCTCATCCCGATACTTAACTATCACCGGTGTATAGACGCTTAGCCCCCACTCCTGTCCTTTGCCCTTGGTCACAGCCCGCGCTCCCGGGACTACCACCGCGCCTTCGGGAATAATCAGCGGCATCTCACCCTCAGCCCGCAGCACAACTCCATTCACGACGTCATAGACCGGAGTTCCGCGCGTCAGTACTGTCCCTGCCGCCAGCACCGCACGCTTGCGCACAATTGTGCCCTCATAAACGCCGCAGTTGCCGCCCACCAGCGCATCGTCTTCCAGAATCACAGGACTTGCATTTACCGGCTCCAGCACGCCGCCCACCTGCGCCGCCGCGCTCAGGTGCACGCGTTTGCCGATCTGCGCACAGCTTCCTACCAGCGCATGCGAATCCACCAGGGTGTTCTCATCCACGTATGCGCCAACATTCACATACATCGGTGGAACGCAGATCACCGACTTCGCCAGATAAGCACCGCGGCGCACCGACGATCCCCCGGCGACGATACGAATGCCTTCCTCCGCTGTAAATTTCCGCGCCGGAAAGGTATGCTTATCCACGAAAGAAAGCTCGTTGCCCCATGCTTCCAGCTGCCCGATCCTGAAGCCAAGCAGAATGCCCTGCTTCACCCACGCATTCACGCGCCATCCGGTTGGAGCGCCGGCATCCGGCTCTGCCGAGCGCACTGCGCCGGTCTCCAACGCATCGCGCAATTCTTCAAAAGCAGCCATGGCCATAGCATCGCCAACAGCGGCAGCGCCAGCGGCGAAATGCTGCTCAATTCTTGTACGCAAATCTTCCTGAGTCACAAATTGAGTTTACCAATGGAAACTGTCTAAATCCGCACCAGCTCCCGCTGGATCCTCCCTGTCACCACAGCGCTGTCGCGCGAAGTCATCATGTTCACCTCGCTGCGAATCCCGAACTCCGGCAGATAGATCCCCGGCTCTACCGAGAAGCACGTAAACGGAAGAATGTGCCTCTCGTCATGCGTCTCCAGATTATCCAGATGGGCTCCGTTGCCATGCAGTTCCGTTGCGATATTGTGCCCTGTGCGATGCGTGAAATAGCTCTCGAAGCCCGCGTCCCGGATCACAGCCCGTGCCGCATCATCCGCCTGCCATCCAGCAATCGGCTTCTTCTGCGCGAAGGCATCCTCGACCACTTGAATTGCAGCATCACGCGCATGCTTCACCGTCTCAAATACTTCGCGCTCCCGCTCAGACGGCTCGCGTCCCACAACGCCGGTCCAGGTAATGTCATACCAGCAGGTTCCAGGCCGGTTCTTGCGCGCCCATATATCGATCAGCAGAAAATCGCCGCTCTTGATCTGGCGTGAGTGCGCCGCCGTCGGCTCATAGTGCGAATCCGAAGAGTTCTCGTTCACCGAAACGTTCGGGCCGTTCTCCGTAATCAGCTCTGCGTGCTCCATCGCCTCCTGGAACCACGTCATCATTTCGTATTCGGTGACGCCGCTTTTCACCCGTCGGTCGATGGCGCGAAATCCTTCCGCCAGAATTTCATCAAGCGCTCGCTGCGCCTCGTAGTGGCTGGCAATCTGCTCCTCAGTGAGCACTGCTTCAAACTGGCTCACCAAATCCGCAGAGCTGACGATCGACTTGCCCATCTCGCGTAACAGCTCCACAGTTCCCGCGTCCACCATCGCGACATACATAATGGCGTTTCGCGGCGAATACTGCATGGCAATGCGCCGATAATGCGCAAGCATTGCCTCCAGCCCCGCCTGCAGCTCCTGCCACGACGAATACTGCGTCTTCCCGCCCGGCAGCGTATCCAGCCGTCCCTGCTCAATGCGATGCACCAGCTTGTGCGGCTCGCCGTGCGCCGGAATTACGTAGTACCAGCGGCGTGTGATATGCGCGTGTGGATCGAGCCCGAGAATACGTCCCGCAATCGGATCGCGATGATGATGATCATAAAAAAGCCACGCGTCCAGCTTCTGTTCGCGCAGTGCGGATTGAATGTCAGCCAGCTTCATACTCGATGCAAAGTCTATCGAAATCCGCAGCAGAAGTCATAGCGCCGATCACTTCGCATCTCTTCCCGCGAGTGCTACTTTGTTCGCAGAGGGAATTCTGATGGAAATTTCAAGACGCAGGCTTTGCCAGGTTTTGCCGATGCTCCTCACACCGTCCGCGCTGACAGCAGCCGCACAGGACAACAATCAGCCGATCCAGTCCTTCGCCCTGCGCTTCGACCAGATGCAGGCCCATACCAATGGCTCCAACACGGCCCGGCCAATTCTCAATGGCGTTACGCACGCCGGCGCGCATCTCGAAGTGCATGAAACCGTGCTCGCACCCGGAGCCATGCCGCACCCGCCGCATCATCACACGCACGAAGAACTCTTCCTCATCTCCAAAGGAACGCTTGAGGTCACGATCGCCGGCAAAGCCACCACCATTGGCCCGGGCTCTGCCGCCTTCATTCACTCTGGCGAAGAACACGGCATCCGCAACACAGGCCAGGAACCGGCACAATATTTCGTCGTGGCAATCGGCAATGAGACATAGCGCTCGTCACGTCATCCAGAAATTGCGTTACCAGAAATAAACAGCTTCAATCTTCGGAGTGCCCGGCTGGCCGCCGATAATCTGCGTCCCCAGCACGACTTCGACATTCTTATTACCGCTGCCCCTCGGCGTCACTTTTGCAAGCTCCTGCAGATATTCCGGATCCGTAAGAAACTGCCCCGCAACAATCGTCCCGCCACGCGATACGCCCGCGGCAATCACTGTCAGTTTTCCCGTCGTCGAATCCACAAAGCGCGCCACCAGCCCATAGTCGCGGTAGTTGTTGGTCTTTTCCTGCAGCTCCCGGTCCACCACCCACACCGGAGGCTGCGCACTGCTTGAATCCGCAATCCAGAGCTTGGTCATTTCCGGATTGTTGCCGAAGTGATAGCGAAGTCCCTTCGTCAGCCGCAGCGTCCAGATATTGTCGAACGCCCCGACGAAAACGCTCGGGCCATTTCTCAGATCCATCAGGTCGGTCGTGCCTTCGCCCTTCAGGCTGTATTTCTTTCCACTCGCCTGCATCAATCCCGCAATGTTGACGATGGCATTCATATCGTCCATCACCACCGCACTTAGATTGTCCTTGAGCACATTCTGCCGCGTGGGATCAGCAGCATCGCGCAGTGCGATTTCCGAATACTGCGTCTGGTCGGCAATGCACAACAGCACCGGTTCGTTCGATCCCAGCAACGGTCCCCAGAACTGCTCATAAGGAGAATGTTCCTCCGTCCTCCAGAACAGCGCCCCGATCGCAGCCGCTACCGCCAGCAGCACAACCAGCGCAACCAGCCACCGTCGCGCAAGAAGGGGTTTCCGATCGGTTTCCGCGCCGGCTGGCTCCTCCGGCAAAGGTGTGCCTTCAACTTCGGCTTCTCGCACATGCGGCCATTGAAAATGTGGGGCATACGAGCCGGAAGGCAGTGAAATGCGAATCTCATCCTCTCGTCCGGGCTCCTGGTAATACTGAGCAATGCGCTTGCGAATTTCCGCTGCCGTCACACGCACAATCGGGTCGGCTGCCGTATCGTAGTCCGGCGTTCGCCCAAAAATTTCGATTCCGAGCGTCCGCTCCTTCAGCATCTCTGCCTGCCCGTTCAGGGCATGCTGCACCACAAAGCGCAGAAATGTTGGAAATCGCTTGCTGTGACTGAAATAGGAGCTCGCCAACAGGCGCTCCAGCTGCCCCTGCACCGCCGTCTTCTCGGCTTCAGTCAGCACTGGATGGTGTTCGGCGATGGAGTCGGCCAGCATGGTCATTGGATATCGGGCAAACGCCGATTATAAAGGGCAAAACAATCGCTTGTCGCTTGCAACCACGGATTGCGGCTGATCGGTTAACCCGAATTCAAGAGCAAGAAGCGGAGCGCCAATCCAGTTGCGTCTCAATACATTGAACTGGAAAGGAATTCCCATGGATACCGCAATCAAAATTGAGCAATTTGTGAACGCCATCTCTCCCGAAAATGCGGTTGCCCGGATCAACTCACTGAATTGGCAGCAAACCGAGAAAAATCTGGACGATCAAGGATGCGCCCTGTTTCGCGGCATTCTTTCTCCATTGGAGTGTCAAACTCTTGCAGCGCTCTACTCAGAGGAATCCATATTTCGAAGCCGCGTCATCATGGGGCGGCACGGTTTCGGTCGCGGCGAGTACAAATATTTCAGCTACCCGCTTCCCAAACTTGTTCAAGACCTTCGCACTGCGCTCTATCCGCGGCTCGCACCTGTAGCGAATCGCTGGAATGCAGCCATGGGAATCGATGTCCGGTATCCGGACAATCATGAAGATTTCCTCCACAGGTGCCATCATGCAGGACAGAAGCGGCCCACCCCGCTGCTCCTTCAATATCGTGAAGGAGACTTCAACTGCCTGCATCAGGATCTTTATGGCGAGCACGTGTTTCCCATTCAGGTAGCAATCCTGCTCTCTGAACCGCAACGCGACTTCACAGGGGGCGAATTCGTCCTTACTGAACAGCGGCCTCGCATGCAATCGCGACCGGAGGTCGTTCCGCTTCACCAGGGTGACGCCGTGGCCTTCGCAGTACATCATCGCCCAGTTCAGGGAACTCGCGGGGTTTATCGAGTCAACCTTCGACACGGTGTCAGCCGTCTGCGCTCAGGACAAAGGCATACCCTCGGAATCATCTTTCACGATGCCAGTTAGAGCCGGACTCACGGGGCTACACACGACGAGCTGCCATGCAGCCGCTGCGCGAGCAGACGCGGCATCAGGAACTGAAAGAACGTGTCCGAATCGGAGCTAAGGCAGACATTGACATTCGGCGCGCCCGTTCCCTCCCGCGTCGATCCTTTATCGTCCACATCGATATGCAAAGGGGTCACCGGACATACCTTCGGTTCAATGGCGTACGCCGCAGCCACCACATCGAACATCGTCGGTGTAGTCTGGTGCGCCGCACGCTGCCACTCCGCTGTCAGCACTTGCAGCGAATCGGTCAGCGGAGTGCTCACTGTCGTCAGCATCCCGCGTTGCACCTCATCCAGCTTCAATTGCGTCGAGTCGAGCGGCATCATGTAAATCGGCACGCCGGCCTTCACCAGCTTCTGCGCTGCGGCTGCATCCATGGCGATGTTGTATTCCGGGTCCGGCGAACCGGCGTTTGCCAGCCCGAACTCGCCGTACCCATGACGAATTGCACCGCCCATCATCACCACGCGCTCCAATTTTTTAAATGTCTCCGGATCGCGATCGATCGCCGCGCCAATGTTCGTCAGCGGTGCCAGGGCAATCAGCGTGATTTCACCGGGATTCTTCCGAATCGCATCCAGCAGAAATCCAACTGCATCGCCATGTTCGCGGACAGCGCCAGCCTTCGCCCACACTGCCTGCGAAAAATCGGTTTTCGTCGGTATTTTGACGCCGGTCAGCACAGGAATATCGCTGCGACCTGTCTCGCACAGAATACGGTCGAGCATCCGGCTGCGCAGTTCCGTATCTCCCCAAGCCGAAGTGATGCCGAGGATTTTCAGCTCCGGGCTCGACAGTGCCAACCCCACCGCATACGCATCGTCGATATCATCGCCAATATCCGTATCGATGATGACTTTCTTCTGTGCAGCTGCGCTCATGCAGAGAGCAAACAACACCGGCAACACCAGACGCTTATTGATTGACATATTTATCCAGCCACTTCAGCTCTTCGCGCACCTTAATGTATCCATGCCAGGGATTCTTATCCAGGCTATGTCCCTCACCCGGAAACGCGAGAAACGTATGCGGAACCTTGATCTGCTCGAAGGCACGCTCCATCAGCACATCCTCCAGAAAGTTCACGCGTATATCGACATTGCCGCCAACGATATGCGTCGGCGTCTTCACCTTGTCGAATTGAAACAGCGCCGCCTCTGACTGATACAGCTCCGGCTTTTCCCACGGTTTGCCGCTCAGATACCAGGCATCGTCGAAGGTCTCATCGTCGTTGCCCCAGTTCGCCGCATGCTCCACCGCGCCGGCGCCCGTCACTGCAGCCTTGAAGCGTGTCGTCTGCGTAATCAGCCAGTTCGTCATATAACCGCCATAGCTGTACCCGCCAATCGTCAGATGATCCGGATCAGCCACGCCATCCTTCACCAGTGCATCCACGCCCGCCAGAATATCTTTCCCCGGAACCGAAACCAGGTGCGGCATGATCTGCAGCATGAACTCGTCGCCGTAGCCGCTCGATCCGCGATAGTTCGGACGAAACACCAGCCAGCCATTCGCCGCCGCCAGCGTAGCCCATTCGTACCAATCAGCGCCAAAGCGATCGCCGTCCGCATCTGCCGGGCCGCCGTGAATCAGCGTCAGCATCCGCAGATGCTTCTGTCCCTTCTTTCCCGGCGGATAAATCAGCACTCCCTCAACTTCGGTCCCGTCATAAGACTTCCACCGATAGGGTTCCCACTCCACCTGCGCCCGCTCGTGAAAAAGCGTATTGAAGGTCGTGACCGCCTTCGCCGAATCCAGCGCACCCGCGCTTTCCACCACAAATGCCTGCGTAGGGTCATTGATCGTCGAATGCAGCACCACAAACTTTCCCGTTTGTTTCGCCGCATCGACGCTCGAATAATTTCCCGCCATTCCCTTCACTTCTTCGGCCTTGTCGCCATCAATCTTGTAAAGCTTTTGCTGCATTCCGGTCAGTCCGGCCGCGAAAATCTTCCCATCGCTCTCAACTGTGTAGTCCTCAAACGACCCCTTGAACTCCTTGCCTAAACGCTCCGTCTTCCCGTTCTCGGGATCGACGGAGTACAAACGTCCCTGGACATCTTCATACTTCCCTTCAAGCGAGCCTGCACCTGCGCGCACATTGAAGTAGAGCCGCTTTCCATCCGGGCCCCATCTCAAGCCGCTCTCAACTGCCTGGTTATGCGTCAGCTGTTTCGCGTCGCCGCCCGAAGGCCCGACAAGAAAAATCTCCGCCGCCTCCGGCCCTTCCATGCGATGCGAAACCGATTCAGTTTCGAAAGCGATCCGTTGCGGAGAAACCGCAATCTCGGAAATCTCGCGATCGTTCTTCGTCAGCGTCTGCGCCAGTTTCGGCAGCGTCGCATCTTCCTCCTGCTTCTTCGCATCGGTCTTCGGTGGGGAGATCTTCTGCGCTTCGGCAAGCGCAGCATTCACCGGAAGCGCCAGCAACACATCGCCGCGCTCCTGCTCGCGCCAGCGAATCACATCCTTCCACTCCTCTTTGCGCGCATCTTCCTGCTCTTTGGTCAGCGGCTGCTGCGTAGAAAAGAAGATCTTCGTCCCATCCGCTGACCATGCAAACGCATGCGCGTCCAGCTTCTCCCGATATAACGGAAACGCCTCGCCGCCAGCCAGCGAGATCACCCACACCCGCTCCGTGCCTTCCTTATCGTCATCCTTCGCATCGCTGTCATCCTCATCCGCCAGCGAGCGCGACGAAATAAATGCAATATATTTCCCATCCGGCGACCACGCCGGCTCCGAGTCATATCCTGACTGTGTCAGCTGCACCGTTGCTCCCGTCTTCTGCTGCCACAGCCACAGATCGTCGCGGAAGCGATCATGTTTCCAGTCCGCCGCGCTCGTCCATATCACCGCTGCTGACCCATCGGGTGCAATCCTTGCCTGCTTCACCTCGGTGGCGTTCATAAATTCATCCAGCGTGATTGCTGGTTTGGACTTCTGGGAATAACTGGCGGGCAGGGAGGCGCAGAAACAAAGCACAACGCAGGCGATCTTCTTCACTCGTTTTCCTTCTGGCTAAAACGGAGATTTGTGCTTGACGATATCACCCGCGCACATGCCTCTCCAAGCACTACTTGTGCGCATTTCTTCCACAAAATGCGGGCACTATCTGTTACTTTTTGAATTTACCTGAAAGGGGATTCCTGCATGCGTTGTACCTCTGCGCTCAGCCTTCTTGCGCTCTGCGCCCTCACTTCCGCCGCACCCAGCCGCTCTTTCGCCCAGGTCGATCCGCAAACGAAACAACTCGCGCACGACGTCTTCCAGCAGCTCATCGAGATCAACACCACCGATTCCGTCGGCAGCGTCACCGCTGCGGCCGAAGCCATGCAGCAGCGCTTCCTCGATGCCGGCTTCCCGAAAGAAGACATGTACTTAGGCGGCCCGAACGACCGCAAGAAGAACCTCGTCGTGCGCTTCCACGGAACAGGCGCAAAGAAGCCCATCCTTTTCATTGGCCATCTCGATGTCGTCGAAGCCCGCCGCGAAGACTGGACCACCGATCCCTTCAAGTTCATAGAAAAAGACGGCTACTACTACGGCCGCGGTACGCAGGACATGAAGGAGAGCGACGCCATCCTCGTCACCACCTTCATCCGCCTCAAGCAGGAAGGCTATAAGCCCGACCGCGATCTCATCCTTGCTCTGACTGCCGATGAAGAAGGCGGCAAGTCTAACGGCGTCGACTGGCTCATCAAAAATCAGCGTAATCTCATCGACGCCGAATACGTCGTCAATCCCGACGGCGGCGGCATCGACCTGCAGCACGGCAAAACCATCGCCATGGATGTCGACGCAACCGAAAAGCTCTACGGGGACTACCAGCTCACCGCGCTCAACGCCGGTGGACACAGCTCTCTGCCCGTTCCCGATAACGCCATCTACCACATCGCCGACGCGCTGCAGCGCGTGCAGAACTATACCTTTCCTTTCGAGCTCAATGCCATCACTCGCGCTTATTTTGAAAAAATGAGCACCCTCGAATCGGGACAGACAGCCTCCGATATGAAAGCCATTCTCTCGACGCCGCCGAATAAAGCTGCCATGGCGCATCTCTCCGAGAACCCGGAATACAACTCCACCATGCGCACCACCTGCGTCGCCACACGCCTCTCCGGAGGCCACGCCAACAACGCTCTGCCGCAGACCGCGCAGGCAAACATTAACTGCCGCATCCTTCCCGGCCACTCGCTTGAAGAGGTGCGCCAGGAGCTCATTCGCGTCATCAATGATCCCAAGGTCACAGTGCGCTATGTCAACGATGCTGGAGGCGTCTTCGAGACTGCTCCCGACCGCAAGCAGCTTGCCCCCGCAGCTCTCAAGCCGGAGGTCATGCAGCCGCTTGAAGCATTGGTAAACAAGTTGTGGCCCAACACGCCAGTCATCCCAACCATGGCCACCGGAGCCTCTGACGGCGTCTATACCAACGCCGCTGGCATGCCCACATACGGTATCTCCGGTATCGCCCTCGAAACCGACGACGTCCGCGCCCACGGCAAAGATGAGCGCCTCCCCATCGACTCCTATTACAAAGGCGTCGACTTCTACTACCAGTTCGTCAAGGCGCTTGGCTCAGAGTAACGGCCGTCATTCTGAGGAGCGAAGCGACGCGAATCCAGAGAGAGTCGGCAGATACAAACCAGTCTGCCGGTTTCACCAGACACGCTGTCATGCCCTTCAGGAACGACACCAGCCAACATAACCATCAAAGAAAAAGGCCCCGCTCGTGGAGCGGGGCCTTTTGTCATTCACGACTAAAAGTCGTAACGCAGCGAGAACTGCATACGACGTGGTGTCGACAGCGTAGAGCTGTAAACGCCGAGCGTCGGCCCGCTCGTCAGTCCCTGGTTCTGAGTGTAAGGGCTGTCATTAAAGCGAACCGAGTTGGTCACGTTAAAGACCTCCCACGCAAATTTCAGCGCTCCAATTTCGCCAAGTCCCCAGGTCTTTGCTATGCCCGAGTCGATGCCGAACACGCCATCGCCCCGGAAGTTATTACGCTCACCCGCTTCACCCGGATACGGCAACCGGATCGGACCACCGGTCGTCGTACCCGCGTTGATGGCATCCGGATCGTCAAAGACCTGCGGGACGCCGTTCTGCAGGTGCTTCCGCATTTTTACGTTGCCAGTCACAACGCCATAGCTCTCTTCTTCCCAGTTCGTCGTCCAGCCAGGCTCAAACAGACTGAAAGGCAACGCGCTCGACCAGCGGCCCAGGCCCGACCATTGCCATCCGCCAAGGAAAGCGTCTTCCAGGTGGTTCATGTCGTGGCCATACGCTTTGCCGCGACCGAACGGCACCTGATACACCCAGTCCACCGTGATGATATGACGTGTATCGAAGTCTGCAGCCGCGCGGTTCAGATGCGGCTTCCAGGTGTTGAGAACATAGCTGAACAAACCGCCCGGCGTATTGTTGTTGGAGTTGTCAATCTGGCTGCGTTCCGCGTCCGAGCCCATATCGATCGCCTTCGACAGAGTATAGGCAAAATCAAGCGATAATCCGTGGCTGCTTGGATGCCGAACGATAATCTGCCCTGCATTGTAATAGCTCGTGCCAATCGAAGCCCAGGAATAGAGCGATGAGAACTGGCCCTGCCAGAACTTGGGTGCCTGACCAGCCGGGCATGGGTAAAGAGGATTCTCGTTTGTGCAGCTGTAAAAGTCGATATCAGCCAGCGCCGATGTCGCACCAAGATTGGACCGATAGGGAGCCCATTCATTCGTATAAATAGCCTGTGTCGCGCTCTCACCCATATAGTCATAGTTCGCCATATAAGGAAAGACATCTTCGAAATACTGAATCGCAGGAACCGAAGCGCTGGAGTCTCCTTGATTGATATCCACCAGTTTCGAAAGCTGCGAACCCGCGTTGAAATAGTCGCCAGCCCCCTGCGGATCCACATAATCCACCGGTTCTGCAAGATCGAGCTGCTGCAGCAAACGTCGGCCAAGACGGCCCACATAAGCCACTTCCACAGTAAATCCGCCCGGCGTCTCGCGCTGAACCGAAAGATTGAAAGTTTCCGAATAAGGAGTTTTCAGATGGCTATCAATTCCGTTGGTGATTTGAAATCCGCCATTCGGATCACCAGGCGGAGCATAGGGAAACGTCGTAGTCGTCGGAGCAGGTGTTCCTCCGGCAATGGTGGGCAAATTATGCTCGCCGGTAAATCGCGGAGCAGTCGTATATCTCTGTACGCCTGCTGGATTGGTCAGGCTTGTGGATACGCCGAACGATCCCAGCTGATCGAACGAGTCCACAATGCCTTCACCGTAGTGGTCGTAAAACATACCGAAACCTGCGCGAATGGAAGTCTTGGCATCCGGCGAATAAGCAATGGCGATACGCGGCGCGAAATCGATCTTCGACTTAGGCCAATAGGCGGGCTTGCCGTAAAACTTTCCGTTCGGGGCGAACGACAATTCCTGCTCGTAAACCGCACCCTGCGCCGCCGCGATTTGACGCTGCATAAACCACTGATGGGTATCGATCGTAGGCGCAACTTGCTGGCCATGCGTCTCATAAGGCGTTTGCAGAAGCGTATGCCGGATACCGTACGTCAACGTAAGGTTGGGCTTAATCTTCCACGAGTCCTGCAAATAGTACTCGTATTCATTTGCCTTGAAATGGCGGTTGATGAAAGTCCCGTCATTCAGCAATGAGCCGGTCGTTGGACTGGTGATCGCGTAATTGTAGACATTGGTCACAGAAGGAACAGTGCCGATCAGGTTCGCATACGCAATCTGATAGGAGTTGCCGAAACCGTCATCTACGCCTTCCGCGCCGATGCTGGTCGGGTCAGGTGGATCGCCGCCAATCCAGTACGGGTTGCTGCTCGCATAGCTATAGGAGTTGCTATCCGTTCCACGATTGTTATGAATCAGCCGCCAGTTCACGCCGAGCCCAATCGTGTGCGTCTTTTTGGTCAGCGTGAAATTGTCCACTACGTTGTGAACCGGCACGTTCACGACGGTCGTGCGCGTATGCGCTGTGATGGAATCCATGAACCGGAAACTGACATAGTCTCCCTGTCCCACGCCGCGGGTACTGTACCCCTGACGCACGAATCCATAGCGGACATCGTTCACCATGTTGGGAGAGATCGACCAGGTGTCGCCTGCCGCAATGCCCTTGGTATTGTCCTCAAGCAATGTCGAAGGACCCTGTCCGGGAAACTGTTCTGCAAAAGAGGTCGTGTCCTTCTGCAAATTTCCGCGCACGAATATCCGATGAGAAGCGGTGGGGATATAGTCGATGCGTCCGACCGAAGTATTGAGCGTAGCCGGAGCGGGCGAGGAGAACGAATACGATCCGGTATTGTAACCATCGCCTTCCGCAAAGCCGTTGTTCACAGGAAACTGACTGAAGTAGGCCAACGCGTTCGGATCAGGCCCCGGTCCCCATGGGCAGGTCGTCGAACAGCCAGTATCCAGCTGTGAAACCTGAGGAGACGACAGCGTGACTGGATTTCCCGATGTCCCCACATAGGTCAAAAGGCCCGACCGATAAGCTGCCGTCGGCACTTCGCGCGTTACCTGCTGATTTTCTGCCTGGCGCTGGCCTTCATAGTTACCGAAGAAAAAGAGTTTGTCTTTGAAAATCGGGCCGCCCACTGCGCCGCCAAACGTGTTGCGAATGAGCTTTCCGGGAATATTCGGCAACCCGCTCGATAGTTCCGCCTGCTTGTTGAACCAGTCGTTCGCAACCGTAAACGTCGGACGGTGATATTCATAAGCCGCACCGTGAAAACCGTTTGTTCCGGATTTGGTCACCAGGCTTACCTGCGCACCCGATGAGCGCCCCGCGTCTGCGTTCGCGCTTCCCGTCGTCACGCGGAATTCCTCAACCGAGTCCTGCGTCTCGCGCAGAACACCGGTAAATGCGTATCCCGCCACCTGGTCGTTATCATCCAGTCCGTCAATTGTGACGTTGCCCTGATCGGAGCGCGCTCCATTCACTGCGCCCGTGCGGCTGTCGCCGCTCTTGGTCAGATCCTGTCCCAGATAAAGAACGCCGGGCTGCAGCGATAGAAGATCCGGCACATTGCGTGCTTCGCTGGGCAGCGACTGAATCATCGCGTTGTTGACCGAATCGCCCATCGAGGCGTCGCTGGTGTTCAACGTCTGCGCCTCGGCGCTCACGTTCACCACTTCAGAGCTTGCCTGCACTGACATCGTAAAAGCGATCGTTGCCGGCTGGTTTACCAGTAGTTCAGCCACCTTAGACTGATCGGCGAATCCGGAGGCGGAAACTTTGATCGTGTACTTGGCAGGAGGAATCTGGTTGAACTGGTATTCGCCAGCTCCGCCGGATGTCGACTGCAACACTTTGCCCGTTGCGCTGTCGGTAATAGTGACAGTCGCACCCGGAACTACAGCGCCGCTTGCATCAGTAACTGTACCGCGCAGTGAGGTGTTTGCTGTCTGTGCGCGCAACAAGGATGGGATCAGGAACAATAAGAGTGCTATGCAACATGCATGTCGCTTGGTCACAAATTCCTCCAAAAAATGCAGCAGGATCGCTCGACTCGGGCGATCAGTTCGTTTGTTTTTCTATCAGTCTTACGGTACTCGTGCCGTAGGCGCGATGGGATTTCCCAATTGTCCTCCAGACCAAATCTGAATACAACAGGTTTCGTCAGCTAATCAGCTGCCGAAATTATGGCGGTGAAGGTTACAAATGGGAGATGTTCATTCAGATTAAACATCAAAATGTACTTATCAGTACTCGCCATTACAAATAGTTATTTGCGCTATAACTGGCGCCCATAGTGACTCCCGTATACGGGCCTGAAATGTAGTCGAGCGGGTTGCATATTCATTACGGTCACGGTTGCAATCACCCGATCCCAAATTTTCAGCGCCATACCGGCTGATTCTGCTAAGGTCATTCTTCGGGCAGGAAGAATTTCCCGCCTCACTCACAAGGAAAATCCATGAACTATCGCGCTCTTCGTCACCGCGCAGCCGCTTTTGCGCTTCTCTTTCCGTTGATACAACTTCCGCTCACCGCACAAGCCGCACCCGGCGCAGAAATCAAGGTCGACACCGCCACCCTCAACAAATACGCCGGCCAGTACCGCATGGACAACGAGCCCGACATCACTCTCTCTTTCTTTCATGACGGCAACTCGCTCGCCCTCGAAGGCGCCCGCACCCCGCATACGCCGCTGCATGCCTCATCGCAAGTTACCTTCGATAACGGACACGGCATGCAGTTCACCTTCGTCACCGACTCCACCGGCAAAGTTACCGGGGTCAAGCGCATCGCCGGCAAGGAAGAAAATGAAGCCACCCGCGTCAGCGACCAGCCCGAGCACAACCACTTCCGCTCTTATGACCGTAAAGAAGTGATGATCCCCGTGCGCGACGGCGTGAAGCTTCACGCCATCATCCTTCGCCCCACTGACACGAACCAGCCGCTCCCCATCATCATGCAGCGCACACCCTACGGCGTCGACGGATACAACTCCAACTCAATCAACGCGCAATACACTGACCTCGCCCGAAGCGGCTACATCTTCGTCATGGAAGACATCCGCGGACGCTACGGCTCCGAGGGCCAGTTCTTCATGAACCGCCCCATCGTCGACCACCACGACCCCAAATCTTCCGACCCGAACAACATCGACGAAACCACCGACGCCTATGACACCGTCGGCTGGCTCATCAAAAATCTGCCCAATAACAATGGACGCGTCGGTGTAGTCGGCATCTCCTATCCAGGCTTCCTCGCCATCGAATCCGGCATCGATCCCAACCCCGCCGTCAAAGGCATCTCGCCGCAAGCGCCCATGACCAATCTCTGGCTCGGCGATGACTTCTTCCACAACGGCGCCTGGCGTCAGAGCTATGGATATGACTACGCCATCGGCCTGGAAACCAGCAAAGAAAACGCCTTCAGCAAAATCGACGAAGACGCCTATAACTTCTTCCTCGACGCCGGCTCGCTCGCCGGAGACATCAAGAAGGCCAACGTCGGCGTCCTTCCCACCTGGAAGGGTTTCATCGACCACCCCAGCTACGACCACTACTGGCAGATTCGCGCCGTCGAAGATCACCTCACCAAAGTCAACGTACCCACGCTTGAAGTCGGTGGCTGGTGGGATCAGGAAGACATGTGGGGACCGCAAGCCGAATACGCCGCCCTCAAGCCACACGATAAAAACAACGAGGTCTTCATCGTCCTCGGCCCCTGGAACCATGGCCAGTGGTCGCGCACCACGCGCTCACTCGGCAACGTAAACTTCGGCGCAGCCACCGGGGACCAGTTCCGCGCCCAGATCGAAGCACCCTTCTTCGCCCACTACTTAAAGGACGAAGGCACCTTCGACCTCAAAGACGCAGCCAGCTTCCAGACCGGCACCAATCGCTGGATGCGCTATGACGCGTGGCCGCCAAAGGAAAACATCACCGAGCGCAATCTCTACCTCGACGCCGACGGCTCCCTCAGCTTTGACAAGCCCACAGCCAACGACACCAGCTTTACCGCCTACACCTCCGATCCAGCCAGCCCCGCCCCCTATCGCAATCGGCCGATTGAAGCCACTTACGCGCCGGGCGGTTCCGGCTGGTACACCTGGCTCGTGCAGGATCAGAAATTCCTCGGCACCCGCAAAGATATCGCCACCTGGCAAACCACGGCCCTCGACCAGCCCGTCACCATCACCGGAGACATCGTCGCCGACATCTTCGCCTCCACCTCCGGCACCGACTCCGATTGGATCGTCAAGCTCATCGACGTCTACCCCGACGACCCCTCCCTCGGCAAAATGTCCGGCGCGCAGCTCATGATCGTCGACGAGATCTTCCGCGGCCGCTACCGCAAGAGCTTCGAGCGTCCTGAAGCCATCCCCGTTGACCAGCCCGAGGAATACAAATTCAGCCTCCACGGAGCCGACCACGCCTTCTTAAAAGGACACCGCATCATGGTGCAGGTCCAGAGCACCTGGTTCCCGCTCTATGACCGCAACCCGCAAACCTTCGTGCCCAACATCATGACCGCCTCACCCTCCGACTACAAAACCGCAACGCAGCACATCTACGGATCAGCCGATCACCCCTCCCACATCGTCTTCCCCGTCGCATCCGGCAACTGAGGCCGCAGCACAACCGGAATTTTGGGTGCCCCATCCTTTCGCGATCTTTGCGAAAGGGTGGGCTACCATGAACTCAACCACCGCCATCCCAGGCGAAGAAACACCCTCTCCGAAAGCGCCGTCATCCTGAGCGAAGCGAAGGATCTCCTGTGCACTCCCCGTCAAACAGAAATGCGACCGCGAACCATATCATCCGCAGCAAAGCTGCGAAGCCTTGCGCAGCAAGGCCGGGTAGAAGCACCGGGCTTCAGCCCGGTGAAAAGGGTCCGACAAGAGAGGGGCTTTAGCCCCGGACCGCCCAAAATCAGTAACGAACTATATAACCGCAACCCCATCCCGCAACTCATAAGCACGCTTCCATTTAGCGTCAGAAATTCCATTTTTACAGCATGGGTATCGATACCATTCAATTTGACGGCAGATGCCTATATCGCTACCCTCAACCAGGATTTATCGTGCGAGGCCTTAGTTTCACCGCAGGACCATAACGAAAGGACACATTTCAAAATGTGCGAATCGAAACTCTCCCATCGCAGCCAATGGCTGTGTTGTACCCTGCTGATCGTCATAGCATTTCCGGCCACTCTAACCACATTCGCCCAAACCATCACCGGCAACATCACAGGAACCGTAACCGACGCAAGCGGCGCCATCATTGTTGGAGCTACAGTCACGGCGCACAACATGGCTACAAACGTAGACACGCCGGCAACCACCAACGCATCGGGTCAATATACGATCCAGTTTCTGCCGATCGGCCACTACCAGGTGACGGTGCGGGCCAGCGGCTTTGGCGTACAGACCATCCCGCCGTTTGCTTTGGAGATCGATCAGACCGCGAAATTCAATGTGCAGCTGAAGGCTGGTAGCGCCGCAGAAACTGTGCAGGTCTCAGCCGCAGCGCCCATTCTCAACACCAACGACCCCAGCCTCGGTGTAACCTTCACCAGCAACGAGATTTCCAATATCCCGCTGAACGGCCTGAATTTCTCAAGCGTCACCTTGTATCTACCCGGCGCAACCAGCACCAATGGCCCGGCAGGCATGTCCGGGAACAACGCCATCGAGCGCAATACCTATTACAGCGGCATCCCGAACATCAACGGACAGCGCGCGCAGGCTAATAACTACACTCTCGATGGAATCGACAATAACGAGACCGAGAACAATCTCATCGCCATCAATCCTTCTCCGTTTGCGATTGGCGAGTTGAAAGTCATCTCCGCCAACGCGCCCGCCGAATATGGCAACGTGAATGGCGGCGACGTGATCGCCGTAATGAAGAGCGGAACCAATCAGTTCCATGGGGACGCCTTCTACTTCCTGCAGAACGACAATATGAATGCCAATACCTGGGGAAACGATCACGCAGTTCCCATCATTGAGAAAAACCCCTACACGCAGTCACAGTTTGGAGGCGCTCTTGGCGGCCCCATTCTCCACGACAAGCTTTTCTTCTTTGGCGACTACATCGGCGCAAGAGCACATACCGGAGGCACGGGCCAGTACAGCGTTTTTACGCAGGCCATGCGCAATGGAGACTTTTCTGCGGTCCTGCATCCCCCCGTAGGTCCCGGCGGCGTGCAGAATACGCCCATTCAGCTCTACGACACCCAGAACAATTTCGCGCCTTACGCCAATAATCAAATCACGGTCACGAACCCGGTCGCGCAATTCCTCTTCGCGAACCCCTCACTCTACCCATTGCCAAACGCCACGCCGAGCGACGGTGTCGCCGCGAACAACTATCAGGGTCCGAGCCGCAGCTTTACCGTCAATAATCAGTTCGATGTCAAACTCGAATGGGATCTGCGTGCAGCGGACAAGATCACCGGCTTTTACGGCCAGTCCCATGCCTATGACGGCAATATTGCTGTTCTCGATATCCAGTTCCCATCTCAGAACCGGTTTCCGACGAATATTGGCGGCGGAACCTGGGTGCATGTCTTCTCCCCGGCAATTGTCAACGCCGCGCGCATCGGCTTTACCCGTACCTTTTGGGTCCAATCGGAACCAACCGACCCTAGCGGCCAGTTCGGACTGACGGGCAACGCCAAAGTTGGAATCCCCTTCAACGGAGCGCAGACCTTCCCCGGCTACTCCTACCAAAGCATCGCCAGCGGCCCCAGTGCAGGAGGAACCACTGCGCAGGACGGCTCCATCATCGACAATACCTACAGCTATATCGACAATCTCACCTGGCAGCACGGGCTGCATCTGTTCAGCATGGGCATCCAGGCAATCCGCTATCAGAACAATTACATCACCAGCAATAACAGCGGTTTTCTCGGCTCTCTGACCTATAGCGGCGACTTCACTGGAAATCCGGGCGTTAACGGTGTATCCAGCCCCGGCTATGGTGCTGCCGACTTTGTCCTCGACCGCGTAAGCAAGGTGCAGGTCACGTCGCTGGGTGTGTTTGTCGGACAGCGTCAATGGCGGACCGCCGGCTTCTTTCAGGATGACTGGAAAGTGCTTCCAAATCTCACCCTTAATCTCGGCCTGCGCTATGAATACGATCAGCCCTGGTATGAAGTCAACGACAAGACTGGCAACGTGCTGCTGGATACCAATACCGTGATCTATGCCGGTAAAGTCCCTGCCGAAGCCCCTACCGGCGCGCAGATTTGCCAGAATCGCGCCTGCTATAACGCCAATCACACGCAGTTCATGCCCCGTCTTGGCTTTGCGTGGCAGGCAACCAACAACTTCGTCGTTCGTGGAGGCTACGGAGCCACCAGCTTCTTTGAAGGCAACGCTGGCAACCAGCGACTCACCTCCATCGTTCCCTTCATTCAATCCACCGCCACTCCTGAAATACCGCCAACCGTAGCTTCCAGTACAACACCGGCTTCAGGCGGCCAACCTCGTACTGCGGAGGAGGGTTTCAGTTCCAATCCATCCGATATCAACTATTCAGGTTCGCAGTACGCCTTGTGGCCGCAAAACATCCAGCCCGCCTATATCCAGGAGTGGAGCCTGACTACCGAATACGCCCTCAGCGGAGCAACCTCGCTTCAAATCGGGTACCTCGGCGAACAGGGACAGCACATTATGGACTACGGCAACGCGAATCAGTGGCTCACGCCCAACGATTCGACATCGGGACAGCATGAAAATGTCGGCGATGGCAGTCCCCTTGGAAGCGTCGGGAGCGGCGGTCTTCTGATCACCGAATCGCGTGCCATGATGAATTACAACGCATTGCAGGCAGTGCTGCGCCATCGCGCAATCCATGGTCTCGAATACACGTTGAATTACAGCTACGGCAAGGCGATGACAAACAGCCTGGGTAACTACGGACTGAACGTCAACGGATTTAGCGGCGCATTCCAGAACTACTTTGATAGCCATTCTGATTACGGCCCTGCCGGATACGATGTAACCCACAATTTCTCAGGATTGATTGTCTATGCCCTTCCATTCGGTCGCGGCAAACAGTTCGCCTCAGGAGTGAACCGTCTGGTCGACGCCGTAATTGGTGGCTGGTCGGTCTCCGGTGCCGGCGTCGCTTACTCGGGCTTTCCGGAGACCGTCACCGGAGGCAACATAAGCGTGAACTCCTATGGTTCACAGCGTGCCAACCAGTACCGGCATATCAAAGTTGTGCATCGCAGCCTGGCAAACTGGTACGGCACTGACCCCTCGGCTACAGCCTGCGGCTACGGCCTCGCACCCAACGATGTCGTTCCGGGGGTGGACAACGGCGTCTGCGCCTTTGGCAAGCCATCCAGCACTCTCTTCGGCAGCGGGCGAAATGGATCTCTGCGCGCTCCGCGCTTTACCCAGATCGATGCGTCCGCATTTAAGGACTTCCACATCACAGAGCATCACACCATCGGTTTCCGGGCGGATGCCTTCAATACGTTTAACATTGCCAGCTATGGGAATCCCGATACCAACGCGGGCGATTCAACCTTTGGCCAGGACGAGCAAGTGCGGTCACAACCGCGTATCCTTCAACTGTCGCTCCACTACAACTTCTGATCGGTCAACTGGCTCCGAATGAAAAGCTTCGACGCCAAAAAACCTGGGTGCCCCATCCTTTCGCGTTCTTCGCGAAAGGGTGGGATAGCATCATGCTCTTCAAGATCCTGAACGCAGTATTACGAAAATCGAATAGCCACCCATGTACGCAGCTTCACGTCCGCGAGAAAGCCAAATTCTTGTCAAGGGGCAAAACTCTCGGATCCAGCAATAACTACCTAAAAATCAGAAACTTACAAGGTCAACAAATCTGCCGAATATTTCCCTTGAATTTTCTATAATAGAAATAGGTGTCTTTGACACCGAACCCTGATTCTTGAAGAATCTGATAGTTGCGTATAACCGCAGCAAAATCAAATACTTGTGCTGATTTTTGTTTAAAAGGCAATAGTTTCAATAATTTAGTAGACCCTCCCCCAGGGGGTTGGCCAGAGGAGAAGCTTGGACGGAGCGCCAGCCAGACGAAAACTCCTCTATGTTGCCGACCTCGGAATTGGCGCAACCTCCGCCTTCCGTCTCGAAGCGTTAAAGCGCATCGGTCAGGACGTCCTCCCTTTCAACACTCGTGACCATTTATCGCCCTCGCCACTGCTCTCAAAGCTTCGTTACCGCTACCCCATCGGTCCACTGATTACGACCGCGAACCGCAACCTGCTCGAAACCATACAGGAACAGAAGCCTGACGTCGTCTGGTTCGACAAACCGCTCGTTTTTACGCCCGAAACTATCCAGAAAATCAAAGCCACCGGCGCAAAGACCGTCTGCTACAACCAGGACAACCCCTTCGGTCCACGCAATGATGGCTGCTGGATGCAGTTCTACCGGATATACAAGCTCTTCGACCTGCAATGCCTTTTCCGCACTGCGGATATCCAACGCTATATCGAATGGAACATACCTTTCATTCAGATTCAGCTCAGCTATGACCCAGCCGTGCACTTCCCTCCGCCGGCAGGCTGGAGCGATAGCGATCGCACCCGGGCGCTGTCCTTTATCGGGACACCCTACGATCAACGCCACGAATTCCTCAGATCATTGGCCGAAGACTACAAACTGCCTCTCGTCATCTCAGGAGATCGATGGGATAAAGTCTATCCGCCTGAGACTCTGGCGAAGTACGTCTTGTCTGGAAGCCTCCGGGCAGCTGATTACAGAAAGGGCATCTGGCAATCGAAAATCAATCTCGCCTTTGTCACCCAGTCCAATCAGGAAGACGTCGCTCACAAAGCTTTTGAGATCGCAGCTTGCGAAGCCTTTCTTCTCGCGTTGCGAACACCCGGCCATCAGGCCGCCTTTAAGGAAGATAAGGAAGCGGTCTTTTTCTCTACCATTGAAGAATGCGCCGAAAAGGCCCGTTACTACCTCGATCATGCCGCCGAACGTGAAGCCATCGCACGTCGCGGAAGAGGGCGCGCCGTGGCCTCCGGTTACGATAATGACACGCAGCTGAAACGAGTGCTTCTCAAACTGGACGGAATCGAAACGTCACCGACTATTTAGTAGCAGCTTCATCCACCGCGACATACGCATCGCCCTTCACGTCCTTAAGCGTCTGCACAATCCCACTGGGCCACCGAATCTCAACCGCCTGCGCAGCAGCATCTTTGCCCAAACCAAAATGCGCACGAGGATCGCTCGAAGACAGATAGCCAACGCTGGCCGTCACCGTCTGCCACTGGGGACCGGCGGAAGTAGTAACCTTGATGACTGCACCGATGCCATCGCGGTTGCTCTTATGCCCAACCAGTTTGATGCCAAGCCAGTGATTATCGGTCTTGGTCTTGTTCAGCAGCACATGCGCAGGGCCGCCATTTTCGGTTATCACAGCATCGAGCAGCCCATCGTTATTGATGTCGCCGATAGCCATGCCTCGCCCGACCCAGCGCTTGGTAAACACCTCGCCTGAAGTAGCCGAGACATCGACAAACTTCTTACCACCCTCGTTGTGCGCCAGCAGAATCGGCTCACGATAATGCAGCTGTGGAAAGGTCTTCTCAATCGTGTCGAGATCGTGCCCCTGCGCAATCAGCAGGTCTTTATAACCATCATTGTCGTAATCAAGAAAGCGAATCCCCCAGCCGGAATGCAGCAGCGTCATGCCGGCAACGCCCGTCGTATAACTCGAATATGTAAACGACCCATCCCCGCTGTTCTGATAAAGCGCATACTTCTGGTTCGCTAGATTTGTCACCACAACATCGGGCAACCCGTCATTGTTGTAATCGGAGAAGTCGACGCCCATACCCGCGTATGTGCGGCCCTCGCCATCGACAGCAACCTCCGTGTCGAGTCCGACCTCCTCAAACGTTCCATCGCCTTTGTTGTGAAAGAGAAACTCCACCATCGAATCGTTAGCGATAAAAATATCCGGATGCCCGTCGTGATCGTAGTCGGCAATCGCAATGCCCAGAGCCTTGGCAGGCTTGTCCAGGCCCAGCTTGTGCGCTTCCTCGGTAAAGGTTCCATTGCCGTTGTTGTGATACACCAGCATCGAGATCGGCTGAAACACATCAGGATGGCAATACCCGCGAAATCCTTCGCGATGCTCACCGCACCACAGATCATCCCAGTCCCACTGGATATAGCGCAGCACCACCAGGTCGAGCAACCCATCACCGTCTAGATCGACCCAGGCCGCGCTCGTCGACCATCCACTGCCCGCGACACCGGCCTTGGCAGTCACATCAGTAAACGTGCCGTCATGATTATTGCGATAAAGCTTGTTGCCGCCGTAGGCCGTGACATACAGGTCTTCGTAACCATCGTTATCGTAATCACCCGCAGCCACGCCCATGCCGTAGCCAACGCCCTGCAATCCGGCCTTCTCGGTCACATCTTCAAAGGTGCCGTCGGCCTTCTGGTGATAAAGGCGATTCCAATACTCAGGCCCGGTCTTCTGCGGAATTGTCCCCTTCGGCGTAGGATCGCTGAATGGGGCACCATTGACGAGAAAAAGATCGAGGCGCCCATCGTTGTCATAATCAAACAACGCGACACCCGAGCCCATCGTCTCAATCAAATATTTTTTCGACGTATGCGGAGCCTGATGCTGAAAATGAACACCCACAGCATCCGTTACTTCAACAAAGTGACCAGGAACAGCAGCAGAGCTGGCGGCTGGAGTCTGCGCGGAACAAAATACCGGCAGCAGCAAAACACAAAACAAGAGACGGCAGCAACGCATCATTTTGCCTTCTTGTCGCAGGCCGTGCATAGCTCGCCCACAATCCCCTTACCTTGCTGGATCGTATAGATGCGGTCGACATTCGGCAGCGAGACTTTCTCCACCGGTCCGCTTGCCCAGTGAATCTCCACTTGATCGACTTTGACAATATCGCCCAGCCCGAAATGCACACGCTGATCGTTTGAAGAAATATAGCTGCCGCCGCTCAACACATCATCGCGCCGTTTCACACCGCCCGCAGTGAGATAGACCGCCGTACCCACAGCATCGCGCGGCCCTTTTTGTCCGCCGATCAATTTCATTTCGACCCAATGATGTGTATCCGCATTCACATTACGCAGCAGCACAGGACGATCGTCCATCACATTGATCACCACATCGATCTTGCCGTCATTGAACAGATCGCCAAACGCAGCGCCGCGTCCTGCAACTACATCGGCAAGGCCTGTTCCCTTCACCGGCGGAACATAGGCAAACTTCTTCCCTTCTAGGTTGTGATACAGCAACGGACGCTGAGCAAAACTCGTGCCCCAGTCATACTTGTCCACCTGCGGATAGACATGCCCGTTCACCATCAGAATATCTTTCCAGCCATCATTGTCGTAGTCAAGAAAGCCGACGCCCCAGCCTAGAAACGGAATCCCTTCTTGCGCAATCCCTGCGTGATAGCTCACGTCCGTGAAGTTCGCATCGCCATCATTGTGAAAGAGGACTTTGTAGTCATCAGAAAAATCTGTCGCAACAATATCCAATAAGCCATTGTTCTGATAATCGCCCACGCCAAGGCCCATCCCGGCAATCTCGCGCCCATCCTGATTCAGCGCAAAGCCTGAAGCATAACTGTCATCTTCAAACGTGCCGTCGCCCTTATTGATGTACAGATAGTTCGGCGTCGAATCATCGGCCACAATCAGATCCACTTTGCCGTCATTGTTCAAATCGGCAAAGATCGAAGTAAATCCGTAATATGCATTCGGATCGGTAACACCCGCCTTCACGCTCACATCGGTAAATGTGCCATCTCCGTTGTTGTGGAAGAGGTGATCGTGCTCGCCCTGCAGACCGCGCGGCCCGCACATTGTCTCCACCCCGCGGAAGTGGCATCCGGCAAAGGCAACCGCCTTCGTTCCGGGCACCGGCGGACTGGCAATGTCGTAATGAATGTAGCCCGGCACAAACAGATCGAGCCGCCCGTCGCCGTCATAATCGCCAAAGCTTGCGCCCGTCGACCAGTTGCCCAGCGTGACGCCAGCCTTCTCCGCAACGTCGGTAAACGTGCCGTCATGGTTGTTGTGGTACAGCCGGTTCTTCCCGAAATTCCCTACAAAGATATCCGGCCAGCCATCGTTGTCATAATCGCCGATCGCCACACCAAAGCCCCAGCGGTCATTCGTGACGCCGGCCTTCTCCGCAACGTTGGTAAAGGTCCCATCGTGATTGTTATGAAAGAGCGCAGCATGTGGCGATGCAGCCTTGCCTGACTCGGCATCGTACGTTGAGCCGTTCACCAGGTAGATATCGAGCCAGCCGTCGTTGTCGTAGTCAATCAGTCCAACGCCCGATCCATTCGTTTCAATGATGAACTGCTTGTTCGGCACGCCCATCTGGTGCCGCCACGTTGTCAGCCCCGCCGCTTTGCTCACGTCCTGAAAGACAATCGGGCCGCTGTCGACAAAGCCGCCCGCCGTGATAGGCCGATTCTCCGAATCATGGACCGCCGCATGCACGCCGCCCGTACTGTTGCCGCCCATCGACTGCTGATCCTGCTGTGGAGGCGCCTGCCCAAACAAGGCGGAAGCCGCCAGAGAACAAAACAAAAGGGCTGCAGACACACAGCCCCCTTTGCACGAAATATGTTTTTTGTTGCAGTGGGACACGGCCTGAATATAGCAGATTCGCAGGACTACTGGCCTCCCGCAGCCGCGGCCTCACTCGTGAGCTTGCGAATCAGTAGTACCTCGGCTTCGCGGTATGGCTTGCCATCCTCGTGAAATACATCGTGGAACCAGACCGGTGGCTGCTCCAGCACATATGGCCGCTGCCATGAATCCCAGGGAAGATAGGTCTGCGTCTTTCCCGCAACAAATCCCCAGTTGATCGCCGCCACGTGATACTTCTTCGCAATCGGCAGAATCGTGTCGAATGTACTGCCCGCTCCCCGCGCCATGTATTCCGTGCAAATGATGGGCCGGTGGAATTGTTCCAGCCATTTAATATGCTGCTCAAATTCTTCCGGCCAGCCATAGTTGTGAAAAGAGATCACGTCCGACTCGGCAATCTGGATGCGCGACATCGCATCCATCTTGTCGAGCGACGACCAATCCCCGGTCCACACCCCGCTGGTCAGCGGCTGAATCGGATGCTCCGCCCTCGCCCACGAAAATACCTGCGGAAGCAAAGCACGAATCAGAACGCCCTTGTCCTTGGGATCGTCCTTCCCATAAGAGCTGTTGTTGCCATTGCTCGGCTCATTCCACAAGTCCCATGCCAGAATCCGCTTGTCATTCGCAAACGCGCCGATCATGCCTTCCACATACATCTTCAGCCGCGGATATTCCGCCTTGTCCTGCAACGCCTTCTCACCAGGACTCTGTACCCATCCCGAGTTATGCACGCCGGGGATTGGCGGATGCTGCGGTCCAAGCTTCGGATTAGGGTCCCAGCACGAATCGAAGAGCACCAGAACCGGCTTAATATGGTGCTTGTCCGCAATCGTCAGAAAAGTATCGATCCGCTTCTGAAATCCTGCCGCATCCTGCTGCCAGAGCAGATCGTGCAGAAAAACCCGCATCGTCGTCATGCCGATGCTCTGTGCCCATCCCAGTTCCTTGTCTATCTCCTCGGGGTTAAATGTCTCCGCCTGCCACATCTCTAGCTGATTGATCGCGTCGGAAGGAATGAAGTTGCTGCCAACCGGCCAGCCCTGGTGCGCGTACCAGGCATTCACCTTCTCCTCGGACCATCTCTGGGCGTGCATGGGAAGCACAGCCGCAAATCCGAGAATGACCGCAAGTAAACCCGACAGGCGAAATCGATCAGTCAAAACAAACCCTCCTCATGATTGGCAAGATCATAGATGGAAGCGCTTACAATGTCTACGAATCTGTTCGCCGCTCGCGCTCCACCTCACAAGCAAGCATTCCCTTTCGCTCGGTCCGCGAACCTGCGAAAATCACTTAACTACTGAACTGATATATTTCTTTTTTCGTTCCGAACTTCAGGACAGATATGAATATTAAGGAAGTCGCTCGGCTCGCCAAGGTATCTACCGCCACTGTCTCCCGCACCATCAACGGCTCCGACAAGGTCACTCCCGAAACCGCCGAGCGCGTCCGTAAAGCCATAGAAACGCTGAAGTTCTACCCTAATACCAACGCCCGCGCCCTGGGATCGGGCCGCAGCAGCCTCTACGGACTTATCATCTCCGACATCACCAATCCCTTCTTCCCTGAGCTGGTAAAAAGCTTCGAAGACATCGCTGTGCAATACGGACAGGAAGTGTTGATTGCCAATACCAACT
>Ga0206951_1023_pt1 | contig 34162 bp, 36 predicted proteins | sample Alteio_BWOrgHeat_38_FD_152974 | JGI IMG/M metagenome (GOLD analysis project Ga0206951, IMG submission 152974) | Enriched cells from forest soil in Barre Woods Harvard Forest LTER site, Petersham, Massachusetts, United States -... | ecosystem: Environmental > Terrestrial > Soil > Temperate forest >... | reverse complement strand
CCGCCGATTTGCGCAGCGCCAGATGCCAAAGAGCTGGACCTTCGAGCAAGTTGCAGGTTTGACTGTCGGCCAGCAAATTCGGTCATTGGAATCCGTCGGCTGCTACGTTCCCAGCGGACGTTATCCGCTGCCATCGACCATGCTGATGACAGTGATCCCCGCGCAGGTCGCAGGCGTCAAGCGGATCGTGACCGTTTCGCCGAAACCCGCACCGGAAACTCTGGCGGTAGCCGGATTCCTCGGCGTCACCGAGTTCTACCGCATTGGCGGCGCACAGGCCGTCGCTGCACTCGCTTATGGAACAGAAAGCATCGCATCCGTCGATAAGATTGTCGGCCCCGGCAACGCCTTTGTGACCGCAGCCAAGAAATTAGTCTCCTTCGATTGCGCTATCGACATGCTAGCCGGGCCAACAGAAATCGTCGTCACCAGCGAAATCGGAGACGCAGTATTCATCGCTTCTGATCTGGTAGCGCAGGCCGAGCACGATCCCGATGCACTTGCCGTATTCATTACCAGTAATGTTGCCTTAGCCGAAGAGGTAAGCGCGGAAGTAAAGCGCCGGGCTGCCGGGAATCCGATTGCTAAAGAGGCGATTCGCAACAACGGCGTCATATTTGTAACGGATTCAGTGGCAGAATCCCGTTCGCTCACGAATCGCCTCGCGCCGGAGCACCTGACCGTCGACAACGAAAGCGATCTGGAGTGGGTATTAAACGCCGGGTCGGTCTTTATCGGCCGCTATTCCGCGCAACCGCTCGGCGATTACATCTCCGGTCCCAACCACACTCTGCCTACGGGTGGATTGGCCCGGGTGCGCGGAGGATTGAGCGTTTCTGACTTTGTGAAAACGATCACCGTGCAGAAATATCAGCGTCAGGGAATCAAATCGCTGGCATCCGCCGCCATTTCTCTGGCCGAAGCCGAAGGATTGCTGGGCCACGCCGAAGCGATCCGCGTACGAGGGAAAAATGTCTGAGGGACCAAAGCCACGCGCGGCCGTGCTGCGCACGAAGGAGTATCACCCGCCGCTTGGGTCGCGCGATGGCGTGCGTCTCGACTTCAACGAAAACACGTTTGCCTGCTCACCCAAAGTGCTCGAAGTTCTGGGAAGCATCTCGCGCGCTGATCTGACGAAGTATCCTGAGCGCGATCCTGTCGAAAAGCTTGTCGCCTCTCATCTGGAACTGAAAGCCGAGCAGGTTTTGTTGACAAACGGCGTGGACGAAGCGATTCATGTACTGTGCCAGACCTTTCTCGATGAGGGTGATGAATTTCTTCTTCCGGTGCCAACGTATTCCATGTATGAGGTCTACGGCTCGTCAACCGAGGCAAAGATGGTTTTCGTACATGCCGGAGCGGATTTCTCCTTTCCACTCGAAGAAGTGCTCGAGAAGATCACGCCAGCGACGAAGCTCATCGCGATTGCAAACCCAAACAGCCCAACAGGACGCAGCGTGTCGCGCGAATCGATCCTGAAAGTACTTGATCGTGCTCCAAATGCAATCGTCTTGGTCGACGAAGCCTATTATCACTTCTATGGTCAAACCGTTCTCGACCTGATCGACAAAATACCGAACCTCGTTGTCACGCGTACTTTTTCCAAAGCCTACGGACTGGCCGGCCTTCGTCTTGGCATGCTCGCCGCGCATGAATCGCAGATGCAGTGGATGCGTCGTATCATCTCGCCTTATAGCGTCAACGGGCTGGCGCTCGCCTGTCTGTCTCCGGCCCTGGAAGACGAACCCTACCTGAAATGGTATGTGGAAGAAGCGCTCGAAGGCCGGAAACAGTTTGCGGCCGCACTCGAGCGTTTAGGTGTTAGCTATTGGCCCTCAGATGCGAATTTCATCTTAGTGAATATTGGCGCTAAACATAAAGAATTTGCTGCTGCAATGCGTCGAAGCAGCGTACTGGTGCGCGACCGCTCGAACGACCCTGGTTGCGATGGTTGTGTACGTATCACCATGGGAACGCTGATACATACGACAATAGGAATCAAGGCGCTCGAAGCGTCATTGGCAGAGATTGCATGGAGAGCGGTTTGAAGACTAAGAGCACAGCCCGTAAACGTACCGCAGAGATCGACCGTAAAACCGCAGAAACTCAAATCAGCCTGCGCCTCACAATTGAGGGCGGTGGCAAGTACAAGGTCAGCACCGGCATCCGATTCTTCGACCACATGCTTGAGCTGTTTACGCGCCACGGCGCTTTCGATCTTGAACTGACATGTAAAGGTGATCTCGACGTCGATCAGCATCACACCGTTGAAGATGTGGGCATCGCACTTGGCGAGGCCTTCGATCGCGCACTTGGCGATAAAAAGGGCATTATGCGCGCAGGATATTTTATTATGCCAATGGACGAGACCCTCGGCATCGCAGCCGTCGACTTGAGCGGCCGCGTCTCCTCCGTGATCGACACAAAAGTAAAAACGCGGCTGGTAGGTGATCTCCAGTCGGAATTGGTAGAAGATTTCTTCGAGGGTTTCGCGCGCGGCGCGCGCGCCAACGTGCATCTGAAAACCATGTACGGCCGTTCGAACCATCACAAGGTCGAAGCGCTCTTCAAAGCGTTCGCGCGAGCACTACGGTTTGCCTGTATGCGCGATGCGCAACTCGGTGACATGCTGCCCAGTACGAAAGGTCTGCTGTGATCGCCGTCATCGATTACAAAGCAGGCAACCTCACCTCGGTAATGAAAGCTCTGCATGCCGTCGGAGCGAATGCCGTCGCCACGTCGTGCCCGGAAGACATAATCAAAGCGGACAAACTCGTGCTTCCCGGAGTCGGCCACTTCTCCGTAACCGCCTACCTCGAAGAGCATGGATTGAAAGCCGCCATCGAAAAGCGCGTGCAGGGCGGCGTACCGTTTCTCGGCATCTGCGTAGGCTTGCAGTGGCTTTTTGAAGGCAGCACCGAGTCGCCGAACACAGAAGGCCTCAAAGCTTTCTCTGGCAAGTGCGAACGTTTCCCCGAAGGCATGAAAGTCCCGCATGTAGGCTGGAACGCCATTCAGGTAAAGGAATCGCGTCTGCTGCGAGGTGTAGCCGATGGCGAGCACGTCTACTTTACGCACTCCTATCGCGCGCCGGTCATAACTGAAACTGTGGCGGTTACAGAATATGGTCAACCCTTTACCGCCGCGGTTGAGCGCGGCAACATTATGGGTGTACAGTTCCATCCCGAAAAATCCGGAGCCGTCGGCCTCCGCATTCTGGATAATTTTGCGAGGCTCGCATGACGCTGACGAAACGCATCATCGCCTGCCTCGACGTCAACGCCGGCCGCGTAGTAAAGGGCGTGCAGTTTGTGGATATCATTGACGCCGGCGACCCCGCAGAGCTGGCACATCGCCACGCAGAAGCTGGAACCGATGAAATCGTCCTGCTCGATATCACAGCGACACACGAAGGCCGCGGAACACTGATCGACACGGTGAGACGGACCGCAAAGCAGTTCTTCGTCCCATTCACTGTAGGCGGGGGCATCCGTACTGTTGACGACGCAGCCGCAATCTTCGATGCTGGTGCGGACAAGGTGAGTATCAATTCCGCGGCAATTGCCCGACCCGATCTGATCGACGAGATCGGCAGCAGATTCGGCGCACAAGCTGTGATCGTCGCCATCGACGCACGTCGTGCAGCCCGGAGTAACGATCCCGTTTCTGACGCGGAGGTCTTCGTGAGTGGAGGCCGCAAGTCGACCGGCCGCAAGGTCGTGGAGTGGGCCAGAGAAGCCGAAGAACGCGGCGCAGGAGAAATCCTGCTCACCTCGATGGACGCAGATGGAACACGCGCGGGCTTCGATTGCGAACTGACAGCTCGTGTGAGTGAGGCAGTGCAGATTCCCGTGATCGCCTCCGGCGGCGCTGGAAACGCGCAGCATTTTGCCGACGTTCTTCTCGATGGCAAAGCCGACGCGGCGCTCGCCGCCAGCATCTTCCACTTCGGTATCGCCGATGTGCGTGAGCTGAAAAAAGAAATTGCAAAACGAGGAGTACCAGTGAGGCTGCCGTGCTGATTCCCTCCATTGACCTGATGGGCAGACGCATCGTCCAGCTCGTGCAGGGCGAAAAGCTGAAGCTTGCCTTCGACGACTTCGACTACTGGATCGAACGCTTCAGCGCGTACCTCATGGTTCAACTCATCGATCTCGACGCGGCGATGCGCCAGGGCGACAACGCTGCGCTCATTGAAAAAATCGCGAAGCGGTTGCCCTGTCAGGTCGGCGGAGGTATCGCGACTGTCGAGCGCGCCAAACAGATTCTCGCAGCAGGCGCTCGCCGCGTCATTTTCGGCTCAGCGCTCTTCAGCGGAGAAAACACCGTCGGCATGGTGAATGTAGACCTCGCAAGCGATATTCAGAAATCGATCGGCTCCGATCAATTTGTAGCCAGCATTGATACAAAGCAAGGACAAGTCGCAGTCAAGGGATGGAAAGAGCAAGCCGCACTCACCCCCCAGCAGGCCATCGCCGCCCTCAATCCTTTCTGCGGCGCATTCCTCTATACGCATGTCGATAGGGAAGGCACCATGCAGGGCTTTCCGCTTGAGATCGCCCGGCAATTACGAGCACTCACGGAGCGACAACTCATCGTTGCCGGAGGCATTCGCGAGCAGGCCGAGATCGATACGCTGCATCAAATGGGTGTCGACGCCGTTTCCGGCATGGCGGTATATACCGGAGCAGTGGCTACCTGATATTTTCCTTGCGGCGCGTGTACAGGGCGACGGCAAAAAACAGCAAGGCTATCACGGACTGCAGCCATGCCCGCTGCCATCCCTGACGCAGTGCAACGACGACGGCAACAATAAGCCACAAGGCACCAGTCAACCACCAGATAGCAGAGCGACGCATAAGGCGCAGCATATCACGCGCCATTTTGCTTGTTGCTAGCTGAGCGGAAAGAAAAAAATCAGGCAGAGCAGCAGAAGTAATGCAAGGCTTCCGAAATGGGCAAGTGTCGTGCGGTCATTAGGGGACATAAGCGGTTTCCTCAGTGACATCATGCGCGGCTTCTCACACTGCCCAACACCGAAATCAATCTGCAGCATTCCAATCTTCCCGAAAAGAGAATGGCTCTCCAATTCGGGAACTCTTCTCGGTTTACGATGAAAATATCGCCATGATTCCAACTCGTCCCGTCTGGGTGGAGATCTCCCACTCGCGCCTTACTGCCAATTGGAAACTGCTGCGCGCAGCCGCTCCTGTCGAAGCCGAATTAGTGGCTGTTATCAAAGCAAATGCCTACGGGCACGGCGCAGCCGCGTGCGCCCCTGCGTTGGCAGCTGCGGGAGCCGCATGGTTCGGAGTGACCTGTGTAGAAGAAGCCGTGGCGCTCCGGCAAATATGTCCGGATTCGCGCATTCTGGTCATGTCCGGCTTATGGCGCGGAGAAGCCGAAGCAGTGATCGAGCACCGGCTTTCTCCGCAGGTGTGGGAGCCCCTTCATTTTGATCTCATCGAAGAAGCAGCACGCAAGTTGAACAGTCCTCCGCAATCGGTGCGCGTGCAGCTCGAGATTGACAGCGGCATGTCGCGTCAAGGCGTTCGCTCTCTTGTCCAGTTAAAAGAGCTGCTCGCACGCATTACGCCCGATTCACCTATTCAGATCGAAGGCGTCATGACACACTTCAGTGCACCGGAAATTCTCGAGCCCGATGAAACCGCGCAGCAGCTGGAACGCTTCGCAGCCGCGCTCGATCTCATCGCAGAATGCGGCATTCATCCGCGCTGGATACATGCCGGCAACTCTACCACTCTGTTGGCGCAGCATCACACCCCCGCGCTTTTACAGATGGCAGAAAGGCATAACGCTCGCCTCATGTTACGACCCGGCATCGCTCTGTACGGATATCCCGTCCCAGTCACTCCGCACGAAGCGTCGCCATCACACGCAGCTCAAAAGCTTACTCCCGTGCTCGCCTGGAAAACCCGCATTGTTTCCGTCCGCACCATTGAGCCGGGTGAAACCGCCGGCTACAATATGACATTCAAAGCTCGGCGCCCAACCCGGCTCGCGCTCATCCCCGTCGGCTATGCAGACGGCCTGAACCGCCTCCTCTCAAGCCGCGGCCATGCGCTGGTGCGAGGACATCGCGTCCCAATCGCCGGTCGAGTCTCCATGGACCAGACCATTCTCGACGTCACCGATATTCCCGGCATCGAAATCGGCGATGAAGTCGTGCTGATCGGAGAGCAGGGCCAGGAGAAAATCACAGCAGCCGACCTCGCAGGCTTGACCGGTACCATATCCTACGAAGTGCTTTGTGCTATCGGCGCACGTGTGCCTCGCGTCATGATTGATTAAACTAGATACATGCTTGGTAAGTGGTATGCGCGCAAGATGTTTGCGTGGGAGACAGCACTGACAACGCGCGACGAGAACCGGGTTGTTCGCCCCATGGAGTGGGGCTTTGAATGGCTCGATGACTTTCTGCACTCGCACAAATTGGGCACCGCGGCGCAGGCGCCGGTTGACCCTGAGCAACAGGAAGCGTGGATGGTTGCGCTGAACGATGCCGTCGTACATGAGAGCGACAGCTTTTTCGGCTACGAATCGCCCAAAGATTACCGTTTGGAAGAGCGGCATCCACAGCTTTTTCCCACCAATGTACGTCCTGAAACCCTGGCGCAGGACGCAAGACTGAAGGAGGAAGCAGCGCGCGGAAAGCTGAAAGCTGCACAGTTTCTGCGCTTTACCTCGCCCATCAGCACGCCCTACCCGGAAAATGATCTGGTTAACGCGCGCTGGTATCCGGCTCCAGCGGAGAAACAGGCAGGTAAGCCGAAACAGGCCATCATCGTCATGCCGCAGTGGAATGCGGATGCCTTCAGTCACAATGCGCTTTGCGCGCTATTTAACCGCTTTGGTGTCTCTGCACTGCGTCTCAGCAAGCCCTATCACGACATCCGGCGCCCCGCGGAACTCGAGCGCTCCGACTACGCTGTCAGCTCGAACATTGGCCGTACCATCTCCGCCTGCAGGCAGGCAGTGGTCGATATCCGGTGTTGTCTCGACTGGCTTGAGGCTCAGGGTTACGAGCAATTCGGTATTCTCGGCACCAGCCTTGGCTCCTGCTATGGTTTCATCGCCAGCGCCCATGATCCGCGTCTGCGGGTGAATGCCTTTAACCACGCCTCAGTATCTTTCGGCGACGTCGCATGGACAGGCCAGAGCACGCGTCACATCCGTAAAGCTTTTGAAGACGCCGGATTAACGCAGGCGCGCCTGCACAAACTTTTTGCCGCCGTCAGTCCCGTCTCTTACATGAAACGCTTTGCCGCCACGCCGAAAAAAGTTCTCGTCGTGCACGCGACCTACGACCTGACCTTCCTGCGCGAATACTCCGTCGAAGTGCTACGTCAGTTTTCGGAGCTGGGTATCGATTACGTCTCTAAGGTGCTGCCCTGCGGCCACTACACCACCGGCGAGACTCCCTACAAATTTATGGATGGCTGGTATCTTGGCTCTTTTGTCTACAACGCCTTTAAGCAGCTGGCCGAAGAGCCGCCGCTCTCATCGAAGACAAAAGATATGCGCGAACTGGTGGCACATTAAAGTCTAAACATCCTACAATCAAAGCATGTCCGACCGCATGTCTCTGCCGCTTTCGCAGGCCGATCCCGAGATCGCCGCCGCCATTGAAAACGAAGTTCGCCGCCAGCACGAAGGCCTGGAAATGATCGCCTCCGAGAACTTCGTCAGCGAAGCCGTGCTTGAGGCTGCCGGAACCGTCTTCACCAACAAATATGCGGAAGGCTACCCGGGCCGCCGCTACTACGGCGGCTGCGAGTTCGCGGATGTCGTTGAGAACCTCGCTCGCGATCGCGCCAAGCAGCTCTTTGGTGCGGAACATGCCAATGTCCAGCCGCACTCCGGCTCGCAGGCCAACGCCGGCGCGTACATGGCGGTGCTCAATCCCGGTGACACGATTCTCGGTCTCGACCTCGCGCATGGCGGCCACCTTACGCACGGACACAAGCTCAACTTCTCCGGCAAGCTCTACAAGGTCGTCTCTTACGGCGTGCGCAAAGACACCGAAGTCATTGATTACGACGAGCTCGAACAGACCGCCGCGCGTGAAAAGCCCAAAGTCATCATCGGCGGGGGCAGCGCCTATCCGCGCACCTTCGATTTCGCTCGCATGCGCCAGATTGCCGACAATGTCGGCGCGCTGCTCATCGTCGACATGGCGCACTTTGCCGGTCTCGTCGCTGGTGGAGCGCATCCCTCGCCAGTGCCGCATGCGCATATCGTCACCAGCACCACGCATAAGACGTTGCGCGGTCCGCGCGCGGGCATGATTCTTTCGCAGCAGCAGTTCGCTGCCGCCATCGACAAGGCCGTATTCCCCGGGCAGCAGGGTGGTCCGCTGGTGCACGTTATGGCAGCCAAGGCAGTCGCCTTCCGCGAGGCGCTCCAGCCTGATTTCAAGCAGTACGCGGCGCAGATAGTCGCCAACGCCAAGGTGCTGGCCGATACGTTGCAGTCCGAAGGCTTCCGCATCATCTCCGGCGGCACCGACACCCACCTCATGCTCGTCGATGTCTTCGCCAAGGGCATGCTCGGCAGTGAAGCCGAGGCTGCGTTGGGCGAGGCAGGCATCACCGTCAACAAGAACGCCATTCCTTACGACACTAATCCGCCGCTCAAACCTTCCGGCATCCGCATTGGCACGCCCGCGCTCACCACGCGCGGCATGAAAGAGCCGGAGATGCGCACCATCGGCAAGTGGATTACCGAGGCGCTGAATGAACGCGCCAATCCCCAGGCCCTCGCGCGCATCCGCGGAGAAGTGCTTGAACTCGCCGAACAGTTTCCACTCTACGGATGGCTGCGTCAGCCCGTCACCGTTGCCCAGTAAACGCAGTTCCACTCTCAGAGGATATTGCTTTGAACGATTCTGTTTCTCGACGCACCTTTATCAAGGCCGCGGCAATCACATCCCTGGCATCCAACGCATGGTGGGCAGAGGCGAAAACCAATATGTCTGAAGACAGCCATCTTCTTCTGGCCGGTACGCAGACCGGTCCGTCCAGCAAAGGCATTTACGCATTTCAGTGGGATCGGAAGAGCGGCGAGTTGAAAGAACTCGGCCTTGCCGTTGAAAGCGACAATCCCACCTTCATCGCGCTATCGCCCGATGGCAAGCATCTCTTTGCCGCCAACGAAATCGATTCTTACGAAGGTGCAAAGAGCGGAGCCGTCAGCGGATTTTCTCTCGATCGCGCGGCAGCCAAGCTGACCCACATCAATACCGTTTCCTCGACAGCAGCCGGCCCGTGCCATGTGATCGTCGACGCAACCGGACACACCGTTCTCGCGGCAAACTACTCAGGCGGCGGAGCCGCTTCCTTCCACGTCGATGCGCAGGGCCATCTGAGTGAGGCTGTCTCACAATTCCATTACGAGGGTCACGGCCCGGTTGCCGACCGGCAGGAAGCATCGCACGCGCATCGCGGCACCTTATCTCCTGACAACCGCTACGCCTACATCAACGACCTCGGGCTCGATTGCATTCACATCTATCAGCTTGACTCTGCCACATCGAAGCTGACCCCCAATGATCCGCCGCAGTGGACGGCGCAGCCTGCTTCCGGTCCGCGCGCGCTGCGTTTTCATCCCAACGGAAAATGGGCATACTGCGTACACGAGCTTTCGTCCGCCATCGACGTGCTGGCATGGAACAGCAAGGACGGCTCGCTGCACTCAGTCCAACACCTCGGCCTCGTGCCAAAGGATTACCACGGACAAGCCGCAGCTTCCGAGATCGTGATCGACCGCACCGGCCACTACGCTTACGCCTGCGTCCGATTCTGGGATAAGGTCGTTGCTTTCAGTATCGACCAGTCCACCGGCAAGCTCACAGCCATCGGCATCGTATCCTGCGGAGGCAAAGTTCCGCGCCACATGACGCTCGATCCCACAGAGCGCTGGCTGCTGATAGCGAACCAGACCTCCGACAATATCGCCGTCATCCAGCGCGATCCAAAAACAGGCAAGCTTGCAGAAACCGGAAACAGCTTCCCGCTGGTAAAGCCCCAGTGCCTGGTGTTTGCTTAGCAGCTTGTAAAGCTGTGCTCCTCACAGTCTCGAAGCGTTCATCATCGTGGTCTCATAGGGTCGGCAGTATGCTGAAAAGCATGCGATCTTTTGACGACTTGGTCGCTGAGGCCGAGATAGCTGACGTGACGGATGGGGCTTCGGCTGGCTGGCTGGACGCGCAACCGAAGAACGGCCGCCATGGGGGTACGCGCGTCTGCTGAGTGACCGTCTGGCGCAAGTGAGCTCCGCGCTCGACATCGATACCGGTGGCGGCGAAGTGATCTCGGAAGCAGCCACTTTGCCGGTGAAAATGTGTGTCACAGAGGCTTGGCCGCCAAATGTGCAGCGGGCGCGTGAACTGCTGATTCCCAGGGGCGTTCAGGTCTATGAGGTGAGCGAGGACAGCCCACTGCCTTTCTCCGGAGAATCATTTGAACTTGTGACCGCCCGGCATCCGGTAAATCCAAAATGGTCGGAGATTCATCGTGTGCTTTTACCTGGTGGACACTACTTCGCACAACATGTCGGCCCTGCGTCTGCGTTCGAATTGATCGAATTCTTCCTCGGCCCGCGTCCCGGACATCGTCAGGATCGAAACCCACTCGCGGAGGCATCACGTGCTGAGCAAGCGGGCCTGACCATCAAAACCTTCAAACGGCCCGCTGCCGCATGGAGTTCTACGACATCGGTGCAGTCGTGTGGATCCTTCGTAAGTGCGTGTGGTCGGTTCCGGACTTCTCCGTGAAGAGATACCACGACAAGCTTTTGCAACTCGACCAGCAGATGCGGCGCGATGGCCCCTTCGTCGCGCATTCCACTCGCCACCTGATTGAAGCTCAACGCTGAACTCCCCGGGGAACGTAGTCCAGGACGAAATATCGAGCGCTTGCGTGGGATTGGCTTAAGCCGTCACCAGCGAAGCCGTCGCGGTAGAAACCGTCTTGGACTTCGTTTTTTCCGGCGTGGCCGTCACCAGCTTCCAGGCGGAACGGTCTTTGAGCAGCTTGGCCACGAGCGCGGTGTGCATGGCATGCCCGGCGCGCTCAGCCACGACGCGGCCCAGAATCTGATGCCCTGCCAGCGCAAGATCGCCGATTAAATCAAGAACCTTGTGCCGCACAAATTCATCGTCAAAGCGCAGCGGTCCATTCACCACGCTATGTTTTGTAAGGATGATGGCGCTCGATTCGGAGACTCCGCGGATCAGCCCCATGTTGCGCAGCATCTGTTCATCTTCCTTGAAGCCGAAGGTGCGTGCCGGAGCAATCTGCAATCCGTAATTGCGCGTCGCCAGATCGACGGTGAAGCCTTGCCGTCCGATGGGTGAGGGGAAATCGATCTGGTATGAGACGCTGTAGCCTTCGCCGGGATAAACGCCGATGAATTTGTCACCCTCGCGCACTTCGACGTTCTTCTGGATCTGGAGATACTCGCGCCGCCGCCGCTGCGTCTTCAGTCCCACCTGCTGGAAAGCTTCGACATAAGGCAGCGCGCTGCCATCAAGAATGGGTAGTTCAAGATTGTCCAGCTCGACGATGACATTATCCACGCCCATCCCGATCAGCGCCGAGAGCAGGTGCTCGGTCGTAGAGATCAGCACACTCTGCCGCATCAGACTAGTGGCGTAGCTCACCTTAGCGACGTTGCGCCCGGTGGCAGGAATTTCGAAATTATCGAGATCAGTGCGCCGAAAAACGACGCCCGAGCCGGCCGGCGCGGGCAGCAGGCGCATCTGAACAGGAGCCCCGCTGTGCAGGCCAATGCCCGAAAATTCAATGACAGAAGCGACGGTCTGTTCCAAATACGATGAATCTAGCAAAACAAAACTTCCTGGCCCAATTTAGGGCAACAACGTCATAGACTACTGGCAGAGAACAAAGTTTCACTGTTGTATATTTGCCACACTTGGTGTGGCAGAAAAGCAGCGCATCCGAAAAGGTATCAACAAAGTAAATGACTGACCAGGCAACCACTTACGCCGTCCAATCCTTGGCAAAAGCAGCCGAAAAACAACTCCAACCACTGCTGAAATTGCTTCGGGAAATGGTCGAAATCGAATCTCCGAGCGACGACAAAGCGGCGGTGGATCGCTGCATTTCCTTTGTTGCTGGGAAGTGCACTGCCCTCGGAGGCCGAGTCCGTATCCATCGCCAGAAAACCTTCGGCGATCTGCTCGAAGTCCGATTCGGCCCGAAAAAAAGTAAGCAGAACCCGATACTTTTACTTGGCCACCTTGATACGGTCTGGCCTCTGGGAACACTAAAGGATATGCCCTTCCGCGAGGCGAAGGGACGCGTGTGGGGACCCGGCGTTCTCGACATGAAGGCGGGAGTCGCCATGGCCCTTACAGCCATCGCCATTCTCAAAGAGCAAAAACAATTAGACCGCCCCATCGTCATGCTGCTCGTCAGTGATGAAGAAGTAGGCAGCACCGTTTCGCGTCCGGTGACCGAAAAAATCGCCCGTGAATGTGAAGCAGTCTATGTGCTTGAGCCAGCACAGGGATTGGCCGGAGCTTACAAGACGGCGCGCAAGGGTGTGGGAAATTACTCGGTTCGAGTGCAGGGGGTGGCCGCTCACAGCGGCGTCGACTTCGAGCGAGGGCACAGCGCCATCGTTGAACTTGCACGGCAGATCGAGCGTATTACAGCTTTTACCGAACTGGATCGCGGCATCACGGTAAATGTTGGAACCGTTCGAGGCGGAACGCGATCTAACGTAATAGCAGCTGAAGCCCATGCGGAGGTCGATGTCCGCATCGCGAAGGCGAAAGATACACAGCGCATTGAGAAACATTTTCGATCGCTGCGCGTCTTTGATAACAAGTGCAGTCTGCACGTTGAAGGCGGACTGAATCGTCCTCCAATGGAGCGCACACGCGGAACGGTGGCGCTCTTTAAGCAAGCCGCAGCCTATGCCAGTGCGCTGGGCTTTAAGCTCGATGAAGCGGCAACCGGAGGCGGATCGGACGGCAATTTTACCTCCGCGTTGGGCGTGCCCACATTAGACGGAATGGGAGCAGTAGGAGAAGGCGCACATGCCACGCACGAATCTCTTCTGCTCGAGCACGTGGCGTCACGCACAGCATTGCTGGCGGCCATGCTGGCAGGAGCCAGAGAATGAGGTCAAATGCTGAAGCTCGTCGAATTTGGATTGCTGGCCGTATCGCTATTGATAATTTTTGGATTAGTGGCTACATCTCCGCGAGTGCCACAGCCGCCGGTCTCTGAGATTGCCGAATCTGGTGAAACGGAAATCACTCCGCTCCACAAACTTTAATCGGTGGCCCCTTCAATGCCATTCGTGATTCTGAGTGAAGCGAAGAATCTTCAACCATCCTGATTTGAGATTCTTCGCCTCCCGCTCAGATCTACGAAATTCTCCCTACATCTTCGGAAGCTTCGAAGTATCCCAACCACCGCCTAACGCCTTGATTAACAGCACGCTCGCATCCAGGCGCCTCTGCATAATATCCAGATCGTTGCGCTCGTTGTTCAGCGCAGTGTCTGCTTGAATATTTACGGTCGTTGAGGATGAAGCGCTCGTCGGCCAGCTCGCGAATGAAGATGCTGCGGCGCTTCGCCACCGGTCGTCTTCGACAAGGTCATCACCCTCTGCGCAGAGGCCGGATTTTCCCCCAGGATCGGCGCCACCGCAACCGTATCGCCCGGAGTCATCGCGCTCATCGAAGCCGGGGAAGGTGTGGCTGTTCTTCCAATTGGATCGAAAGTACTCGGCACCGAAGAAATCGTCTTCGTTCCACTGGCCGACGAAGCATCCACAATCGACCTGGTTATCGCCTGGTGTCCCGAGCACGAAAGCCCGGTCCTGCGCGCTTTTCTCGAGCTCGCCCGCAAAAGAAGAAAAAATCCTGCCGCTTCACGAAGCTGTACTTGACGCAAGCTTCTTATAATTTCCTTCATGGCGAAAACTACTCCAGCCGCGCGCATCGAAACACTGCGCGACAAGATACGGCATCACGAGCACCTGTATTACGTGATGGATGCGCCCGAAATATCGGACGCCGACTACGACGCGCTGACACGTGAGCTGCAGGCGCTTGAAAAGGAACATCCTGAGCTGATCACACCCGATTCGCCAACCCAGCGCGTAGGCGGCAAGCCCAAGGAGGGCTTTCCTAAAGTCGCGCATTCTCGCCCCATGCTTTCGCTCGACAACGTGACCAGCGAAGAAGAGCTTCGCGACTGGGACCGACGCGTGCGCGAGCGTGCCGGTGAAGGCGCTGAGATTAGCTACGTCTGCGAATACAAGCTCGACGGGCTCTCCATGGCGCTGCATTATCGGCAGGCAGCCGACGCATCCGCGCATCTTTCCCGTGCCCTGACACGCGGCGACGGAGCCATCGGCGAAGACGTAACCACCAACGTGCGCACCATTCGTTCCGTGCCGTTGTCGATCTCTACGTCAAAACTGCATAAAGCAAAATTGCCAGCAACCTTTGAAGTCCGCGGCGAAGTCGTGATGCCGCTGGCAGCATTTCTCAAAGCGAACGAAGAACGCGAAGCCCAGGGACTGACTGCCGCTGCGAATCCGCGCAACTATGCAGCGGGAACCATCCGTACCTTGGAGCCGAATATCGTGGCTCAGCGCAGGCTCGACTTCTATGCCTATTTTGCGCTGACCGCGACCGGAGAAAATCTCTTCACTGCGCAGAGTGATGCACTCGATGCACTGACAGCCGCTGGCTTTCGCGTCAATCCGCACCGCGAGGCCATCCATAGCTTTGACAAGCTGATGAACTTCATCAATCGCGCCGAGCAGAATCGCGCAGAGCTCGGTTACGAGATCGACGGAGTCGTCATCAAGCTCAGTTCCACAGAATTACAGGCGCGCCTCGGCTACACTGGCCGCGCCCCGCGCTGGGCTGTCGCTTACAAGTTCACCGCGCGCGCCGGTACTACACAGGTTGAAGACATCAAGGTGCAGGTGGGGCGCACCGGTAAGCTGACGCCTGTCGCAGTGCTCAAGCCTGTGTCGATCGGCGGGACGACCGTAAGCCGCGCCACGCTGCACAACGCCGACTTCATCGAGCAGATGGGACTCAAAATCGGTGACTGGGTGAAGGTCGAGCGCGGCGGAGATGTCATCCCGAAAGTCGTTGAAGTGATCGAGGATAAGGATCGCCCGCGCGGTCACAAGACATTTCACTTCCCCGCACATTGCCCTGAGTGCAACAGCGAAATTGTGCGCGACGAAGGCGAAGCCGACTATCGATGCGTCAACGTCGATTGCCCGGCCCGACTGCGCGAAAGCTTGTTGCACTATGCCTCGCGGAATGTCATGAACATCGAAGGATTGGGCGAGGCCGTCGTCAACCAGTTGCTCGATCGCAAGATCGTGCGCAGCATCGCCGACCTCTACAAACTCGACGAGCCGCAATTGCTCTCACTCGAACGCATCGGCGAAAAAACAGCGCGTACACTGCTCAAGGAAATCGAGCAATCAAAGAAGGCTCCGCTCAACCGTGTTCTTTTCGGGCTGGGAATCCGCTTCATCGGTGAGCGTACGGCGCAGCTATTGGCCGAAGAATTCGGCTCCATGGACGCGTTGATGGCAGCCTCGCAGGAAGAACTGGAACGCGTCAACGAAGTCGGTCCACGCGTTTCGCAGGCCATCCGTGAATTCTTCGAGGAAGAAAAAAATCGCCAGCTGATCGAGCATCTGCGCGAAGCCGGGCTGACCTTCACCGCCGAGAAACGAAAAAAATCCTCAGAGCTTGAAGGACTTACCTTCGTTCTCACCGGCACCTTGCCGAGTCTTTCCCGTGAAGACGCCAAGGCGAAGATCGAAGCCGCAGGAGGCCGCGTCTCCGGCTCGGTGAGCAAGAAAACAAGCTATGTGGTCGCAGGTGAAGAAGCAGGCAGCAAGCTCGATAAGGCGAACGATCTCAAAGTTCCGATCATCAACGAGGCCAAGCTGCTGGAGATGTTAGGAAGCAGTTAAAAGAGAACTATGTCATTAAGAGAAAGAGACGACCGTTCTGTTGCCGGATGCTCCATCCTTTTCGCGCAGTTTGCGATAGGGTGGGATACAACAAGGCTTCAAGGCGCGAAGTAACTACAACCTTAAAGTCCCGACTATCAACGAAGCCAAACCGTTGGAAGCAGCTAAAAAGGTGGTGGGATCTGACTATACCTCAAAGCACCAGTCAACTACTTCGTAGCGAAATACCCTTTACTGGCGCGCACCGTATACCTGCGGTCCAGGCAAAAGAGATAAATCGTACGAAACGCGCCATTCGCTGTAAAGTCGGCAGGCTTATATACCAGCGCATACTGGCTGCGCAGCTCATCTTCAATGTCCTGAAAGTTCAGCGAAATATCTTCCAGCTTCTTCGGAAAGAACGCGCGGCCGCCGGTCGCATCGGCAATTTTCTGCAGTGTATCGTCACCGCGATCGCGGCTCGGACTCACATTCGTGCTTATGGTGTACACGATCGTCTGAGCGCGCTGGCACTCTTTAATCGCGTCATCCAGGTAAGCGTGGCTCTGATTGTCGTCGCCATCTGAAACCAGCACCATCGCCCGCCGCACCGGCTCCCGCTCGCGGGAAAAGTTCAGCAGCTTGTCGCGACATGCCGAGTACACGGCATCGAAGAGCGCCGTGCCTCCACCGGAATGCAGGGAATTGATGCCGGTATTGAGCAGATCGAGATTGTTGGTCCAGTCCTGCTTGAAATCCGGCGTCACATCAAAGCCCATGACAAAAGCCTTGTCACTCTGCGGCTTCAGAATCTTGAACAGAAACTCAGCCGCCGCCTGCTGCTCAAACTGAAAGCGCTGGCGAATCGACGTGCTCGTATCGATCGCAATACCCACGCGCAGCGGCAGATTCGTCTGCTGCGTAAAGCTGAAAATCTGCGCCGGGGCCTTTTGATCATCGAGCAATGCAAAATCGCTCTGCTTCAGGTCCTTGATGAAGCGGCCATGCTTATCCGTGACCGTAAATACCAGATCGACTTCGTTTGCCGAAGTGGTAATGGTGTATTGCTGGTCACCCGGCTGCTGCCCATTGGCTGGCGCTGGCGGTTGAGTACTCGGCGGCTGTCCGTTCGCAGGCGCCTGCTGGGCAGGCTGCGTCTGGGCCGGCGGCGGAGTGGCCGCAGGCGTCGTCTGTGACTGCGCCGTGAAAAAAGGAAAAACAGCGGCAAACGCGCAAGGCAGGAGAAACTTTGTAGCAGAAACCGTCTTCATTGTGGCTGCCGTCATTCTACATGGCGGCTGTGATGGAAATCACGATCAGGCCAAAGGGCAGGCATATCCCCGTATACTGCTGCCGATGAAAACTTTTACATTTCGTCTCTTCCTGGTGATCGTTCTGCTGTCTCTTATACATTTTCCGATGAAGGCCCAAACCTCCTCTGACCCCCTAAAAAACCTGCCTAAGCCCATTTTTCTCTGGCCTAACGGAGCACCAGGAGCCCTCGGCGACACCGAAGCCGACAAGCCGCGCCTCTACCCCTTCCTTCCCGAAATAAAGTCCACAACCACAGCCGTGCTGGTAATCCCCGGCGGCGGTTACACCCACGTCGCCATCGCCCATGAAGGTTTTCAGTTCGCCCGCTGGCTCAACGCACAGGGTGTCGCAGCCTTCGTGCTCGATTACCGCGTCGCGCCCTACAAATATCCTGTCGAGATACAGGACGGCATGCGCGCGCTGCGCTACATCCGCACCCACGCCGCCGACTATGGAATTGACGCCAGTCGCATCGGCGTCTGGGGATCGTCCGCTGGCGGTCATCTCGCCTCGACCCTGGGCGTGCATGGCAATGACGCCGCTCCACTTCCTGAGAAACCCGACGAGGTAGATAAAGCCGACGCGAAGCCGAATTTCATGATCCTCGCCTACCCCGTCATCAGCATGCAGTCGCCCGAGGCGCACAAAGGCTCGCTCCAGAATCTGCTAGGCGACACGCCCGACCCTCAGCAGCAGCAGAAATTCTCCAGCCAGCTTGCAGTCAACGCGCAGACTCCGCCAACATTCCTCTTCGCTACCACCGGCGATCCAACGGTTCCCGTCGAAAACAGTCTCGACATGTATCGCGCGCTGGAACGCGCCCATGTTTCCGCAGAAATCCATATCTACGACTACGCGAACCACGGCTGCGGTCTTTGCGGCGATATCCCGGAGCTTTCCACCTGGCCTATGCTGCTGCGCGTCTGGCTCAACCACACCGGCTGGTTGCCGAAAGATGCGCCCATGCTTCCGCCCCCAGCGCCCAATGAAGAGATACCGGCAGGCCTGACAGGTCCCGGTCTGCAGAAGTAAAGCCTGTAAAATCAGGCAGGACCTCGACCCAATCATGCCGAGAACTGCCACCTATTCCGTTGCTCCAGAAGCCGCAGGCCAGCGCCTTGATGCCTGGCTTGCGGCGCAGCTTGACGGCGTAAGCCGCTCGCGCGTGCAGTTGCTGCTTTCTGAAGGCAAGGTGCTCGTCGACCAGAAACCCGCAAAAGCTTCGCTCAAGCTGCGCGGCGGCGAATCGGTAGAAGTCACAGGCGACCCTACGCCACCGCCCCTGCGAGCCATCCCTGAAGAAATTCCCCTCGAAATCATCTACGAAGACGGCGACCTCTCCGTCGTCAACAAGCCCGCCGGCATGATGGTGCACGCAGGCTCAGGGGCCACCGACGACGCGCGCAACCTCGGCACACTCGTCAATGCGCTGCTGCATCACTATCGCCAACTTTCTTCTGCTGGAGGCGATCTGCGCCCCGGCATCGTTCACCGTCTCGACAAGCAGACCAGCGGCCTCATCATCATCGCCCGCAATGACGCCACCCATTTCAAGCTAGCCGATATGTTCTCCCGCCGCCAGATGCGCAAAACCTATCTCGCGCTGGTACACGGCAACCTGAAGCAGGACGCTGGAACCATCAACGCACCCATCAGCCGCGACGCCATCCGCCGCACCCGCATGACCACGCGCCGCAACACCGGCGCGCGTACGGCGGTTTCGCATTATGAAGTAGAGCGCCGCATCGCCTCGCCATTCGGCGCATTCACACTCGTGCGTGTTCGCATCGAGACCGGCCGCACCCATCAGATCCGCGTGCACATGGCATCCATCGGCCATCCTGTTGTGGGCGACACGTTATATGGAGCACCCGCGCACCTTACGCAGCCTGGACAGGGAAAGCGCAGCGCATCCATAGAAGACCTGAGCCTCGACCGCAATTTCCTGCATGCCGCCGAGCTGGCCTTCGCGCATCCGCGCACAGGAGCAATGCTGGAGCTGTCCGCGCCTCTCCCCAAAGAGCTTGAAACATTTCTCGAACGCTTGCAGCCGGCGAATTAGATCATTTTCCCTGCAGGCTGGTCGGGGATTGTTCGCCTGTAACTCGGAATGACGAATTTGTGATTGGTTCTACATCTGGAGAAATCTACGTCCCCGCCGTCGGATTGATCGTAATAATCTTCACCGAACCATTACCCAGCTCGCTGAACCACACTTCGCTCTGCCCGATCATCTCGCCATTCGCATTCCCAAACAAGCAATGCGCCGACTGCTCCAGAATCACCTTGCGCAGATGCTCGTCGAAGAGACTGTCATAGCGGGCAAGAAAAGTCTGCTTATCGCGAATGTGCGCCCGCTTGCCGCCGTGAATCACGTTCACCGGATACGAAACCATCCCGGCAATCTTCTGTTTATCGTTCGCACGGACAGCTGCCTGCAACTCCGCAAGAAAAGCGCGGGCTGCCTTCGCCGTCTCCGGCCCTTGCGTGTCGACCGTCGATCCATCGCACTGCTCATCGATGCCGGACTGCCCAGAAAGCGCCATCGACGAAGCAGCGCTCAGTAGAAGCAAAGCCAGCAGGCACATGTTGAAGGACGAGCGCAGCAATTGCATGAAAACTCCTCACGGACCGACTGCTCATCGTAGCTGAATCAATGAATGGTCAGATACAGCTTAAGAATATTCAAGGCCTCACCCGCTACCGCCAGAACGGCAAACACAGCATGAAAGCGAGGATTCCTGATCTTGACAGCCATCAAGCTCAGCAGAATATAGGCCGCCGTGCGAATCACATAAAACATACCCAGCCGCGCACGGTAATCGGGGCCTTTGATAAACGTATCGATCACATCGGCGACAAACAGAATCGCCATGAACGTAAAAATCCATTGCCGCCGCGAGTAAAAATACCCGCGATAGCCGTCGTATTCATCCATCTCATCGGGAAAAAACAGCGAGCACAGCAGGTAAAGCAACGTCGCATAAATAGCGATAAAGAAATAGAGCGGGAAGGTCCACTGCGCCACCCGCTGCAAGTAAAACTCCCACCACCAGAAATGAATCAGGTAGAGAAACAGAAACAGTACCCACACCAGGTGTACCCAATAGATTGTGTACTTTCTCGGATGCTGAACGATGCGCGCAACTCCCCGGAGCAGGTGCGCCACACCCAGTCCGAGGATCATGCTCAGCAGAACTTTTACGTGAAGATAGACGTCCATCGGCGACCGTCACGCCAGCAGATATGCGTGCGTCGCCATTCTATACGCTTCAGTAGCTGCTTCTACTCTTTTGCCGCCACTTCTGCCGCCTTAGCCGCGGAATGTGCGGGCGCAGCGGTGCGTCGCACTCCACACGCTGCTGGGGGATTCGTCATCTGCTTTGCAAACACGCGATAACTCACCGTCCCCGGCTGCAGCGTCGACCAGTAGGATGTGCTCGTCACCAGCGGCTTATGCAGCGTCATAATCTGGTTGCTCAAAATGTTGATGCCGCAACGAAGATTATTCTCCGGATTCAGAATCGTCCGCTGCGCGTCATGTGGCGGCAAATGGCGATCCGTCTCCCAATCGAAATTGCAACCGTAGCGCTGCTGGTCTTCATAGGTAAGCTGCAGCAATCCCTCGCTGTGAACCTTCTGGTGAGTCACACTGTCGACCACATCCGTTTCGGCTTCCGTATGCTTCACGTTGGTCGTGGGATTCATCCCCGCTTCCGCGCCGGCAAGCGCCTGGAAAAAGTAAGCCCAGAAAGCTCGCTTATCTAGCTCCGTCATTTGATAGAAGCGTGGACAGAAGCGGCGCACATCGCGCGGAACCTGCCGCGAGAGCATCTCCGGAGGAATCGCCGTTTCCACGACCTTGTCCCAGTCAGGATTCCAATTGTTATCGCTGCCCAACTCCGCTTTCTTTTCCGCGAGCGGCGTGGGAGGGGCTGTCTTGGTTGCGGGTGGTGGCGGAGCTGCCGCGGTGGGTGATGCTGCCGCCTGGCCTTCGCCGCGCTTGCAAGCCACGCCGAAGCTAAGGAACACACTGATTATCAAACAACAAATTATTTGCTGCGCTGTACCGCGCATGATATGGATTCTCCGGGGAACGAATGGAGCACATCTGCTGAGAAGCACTTCCAGCCTTTCGCGTTGGCTTCATATGCAATTCTGTCGGTTGCATTTGTCTTATGTGCCTGAATCGCGGTAGGAAAGCATCGCATCTGATGCCCATGAGCGATCAGAAAGTCCAGCGCAGGCAGCTTTTATTGGCTGCCCTTGGTAACCATAACGTAACCACCGCCGACATCCGTGAAATCCACCTCGAACCCGGCCAGCAGAGCGGACGCCATCTCCATCCCTGCGCTGTCCTCGGATACATCGCCGAAGGTACAGCCGTCTATCAGATCGAGGGTGAGCCGCTGCAGACGCTCCCTGCTGGCTCCGCTTTCTATGAGCCCGCGAATGCCATCATTGCCAACTTCGGCAATGCCTCCAGCTCCGATCCCATGACCTTCATCGCCTTCTATCTCCTTGATGGCGATCAGGAGCTTATCCGCATGCTCGATATCAATTGATCCTCAGCCATCGGCCGCCGCACTAGCCCTAAGTACGCCAGGGCACCCAGAAACGTCACGCACGCGCACACTACCAGCGCAATCTGAAATGAATGTGTGCGATCGAGAATCCATCCCGTCAGCAGCGGAGCGATCGAAGCAAACAGAAAGCTCGAAAAATTCTGTGTCGCGCCCACGGTTCCCACTAATCGCGCAGGCGCCGCCACCTGCACCAGCCCCCACGCTGAAGTCCCGGCAAAGTGGATAAAGAACAGCGCCATGCCGATAATCGCAACCGCCGACCCACTGCTCGCCGCGCGTGTCACTGCGAAGGTACACGCAGCCGAGCACACCATGCCTGAAACCACCAGCAGCTTGCGGCTTCGCAGAGGATCGGCTCCGCGCCTCACCAGGGCATCCGCCACCCATCCGCTGATGAGCATGCCTGCCGACCCCATCAGAAACGGAATCGCCGCCATCCATCCAGTCTTCGCCAGGCTCAGATGATGCGCCGCTTCGAGGTATCCCGGCAGCCATGCCAGATAAAGCCACGCCGTGTAGTTGACGCCGCTGAACCCAAGCATCATGCCCCACAGCGTCCGCTGCTTCAGCAGCCAACGCCAGTCCCGAGCCGATGCCTTCACAACAGCCTTGTCATTTTCCGGCTTCGGAGCTTCGCGATACACCGGATACCACGCCAGCGCAATCACCACGCCCAGCAATCCGATCGCAATAAACATACTGCGCCAGCCATACCGCAGCAGAAGTAGCGTCAGCAAGGGCGGCGCAAAGGCCTGCCCCAGCGTCGTCGACGCATTCAGAATGCCCGTCGGCAGCCCGCGCTCCGGCACCTCATACCAGTCGTGGACAACCTTGAAGCCGCCCGGCAGAAACGGTGCTTCCCCCACGCCCAGGCCAATGCGCGTCATAGCCAGCCAAACGAAGCTTGAAACCATCCCCGTCGCCACCTGCGCCGCCGACCACAACATCATGCCTGCGCTCAAAATCAGCCGCGGTCCAAAGCGGTCCAGCAGCCATCCCGCAGGCACCTGCGCCAGCCCATACGGCAGCGAGAGAATCGAAAGCAGCGCACCCACCGCCGTCGCCGAAAGATGTAGATCGCCCCGGATCGTTGTGTTGGCAATCGAAAGCGCGCTGCGATCGAGAAAATTAACGATCCCGCCCAGAACCAGCAGCCCAAGGATCGTAGAGCGCAGTGCGTAAAAACGCTGAACAGGCATCAGGCCTGTTATAACAGCAAGTCTTTAGTTTCCTCGTGGCCTGCTCCACAACCGCAAAATTCCGCAGAAATCGTATGAAATATGAAACAATTTATATGCGACTCAGACGGCAACTCCTCCGATCTGGCTGGGTTCATGGAAATCGGAGCAGTAGAACATATGGTTATCGATCACGGCACGGAAGTCAGTCTGGCGGGCACGGGTCTGGAAGTGATCGACGTCGATCAGGACCCCACATTCTTAAAACGAGACATTCATCAGCGCGACGCGGACACCCAGATGGTCGGCATCCAGCGCCTTGCACGCGCATTCGTGGAAAATCCGAATAACATTCTGCAGGAACTGGTAGAGACGGCCGTGGACCTCTGCGGCGCCGAGAGCGCCGGCATCAGCGTCCAGATGAAAGACAAAGATGGCGCCAACGTGTATCACTGGGTGGCGACCGCCGGCAAGTATGCCCACTTTTTGAACGCCATGCTGCCGTCTTTTCCCAGCGCCTGCGGACTCTGCATCGAGCGCGGAAAACCCCAGATCTTCCGCGTATCCAAACTCTTCTTTGATCTCATGGGAATTGAGGCCGATGTTGTAACCGATGGCCTGCTGCTGCCCTGGCAAGTCGGCGAAACCCGCGGCACTATCTGGATCATGGCGCACGGCAAAGAAGAAGCCTTCGACTCGAGCGATTGCCGCATCCTTCAGTCACTCGCGGATTTCGCCGCCATCGGCGTTCGTCAGCAGCGGCAACAGCAGGCACTCATCGACCAGGCAAGCGCAGCAGCAGCGGCGGCCATGGCAAATGATCTCGCGCACAGAATTAACAACCCGCTGCAAAGCCTCACCAATATCGCCTATCTCGCAACCGAAAGCGACGGCGTCGTCGATATGAGAGCGATGGCGCGAGATATGTCAGCCGATCTCGAAAGACTTTCATCGCTGGTTAAAAAGCTGCTCGAGCTCCCCACACACCGGCGGGTTTAGCGAATCACCGCGCCGTCCACCCGCCATCGATCATCAGCGTGTGCCCGGTAATAAGCGATGCCGCCTGCGAGGCGAGAAACACCACCGCCCCCGCAACCTCAATCGGCTCGCCAATGCGGTGCAGCGCCGCAATCCGCTCCACCGTATCCGCGTAAAACTCAGGATCAGACAAGACCGGTTGCGTTCCATCCGTGCGGATAAACGTCGGAGCCACGGAATTCACGTTGATGTTGTACTTGCCCCACTCCACCGCGAGGCACTTTGTCAGGTGGGCAATCCCTGCCTTTGTCATGCAATAGATCGATTCCGTCGGCAGAGCCGCAAACCCGGCCTGCGAGCCCATGTTGATAATGCGCCCATACTTCTGTTCGATCATCACCCGCCCCGCCGCCTGGCAGGCGAAGAACGTTCCTTTCAAATTCACTGCCAGCGTGTAATCGAAATTCTTCTCGGCCACATTTTCGGCAAGATTCGTCGGAGCGACGCCCGCATTGTTGACCAGAATATCCAGCCGTCCAAAGTGTTTCGCCGCTTCATCCACCGCGCTCTTAATCTGTGTGAGATTCGTCATCTCCATCTGCAGCGACAGCACCCGGCGTCCACGCGCCTTGATCTCATCCGCCAGCCCTGCATCGCGTGCAATATCCCGCAGCCCGATCGCCACATCTGCGCCTGCCTCTGCCAGCGCAAGCGAAATTGCGCGTCCCAGCCCTCGTGCCGCGCCCGTTACGAGAGCAACCTGTCCATTCAAACCAAAAGAAGGAAGTGCCTGCATGCAGGTGAGCATAGCAGGTCAAGCCGTCGCTTTAGAGTGTGTCGCGCTTCTATTTCGTTACCGCTGTCCGGTGGCCGTTGTGGCAAACGAAGACTTTGATAGACAAAGCGCATCTCATGCATAGTGGAACGATTCGAAGAAGAGTGGACGAGACTATGCGAACCCCAAATCACGTTCAAGATCACATCGAAACCATCGCAAAACATGAGCAAGACTTTCAAGCCAGCCGATCAAGAGCAGAACGGATCGGCGATCGCGTGGCTGCCTTTGCCGGCAGTTTTTCATTCGTTGCGGTCCACATCACCTTCTTTTTTGCGTGGATGACCGTCAACACGTTGTCCATTAGCGGTATACGGCATTTCGATCCCGCTCCTTTTCCCCTTTTGGATACGGGCGTGGCCCTTGAAGCTATCCTGCTTGCAAGTTTCATTCTCATGCGCCAATCGGGCTTGGCAAAGCGGGCAGACGAACGGGAACATCTCATGCTGCAAATCCTTCTCCTCACAGAGAAAGAAGTGTCGGCTGTCGTTCGCATGAATCAGCAGATTGCGGAACGTCTGGGCCTGCTGAGTATTTCGAAGGACGAGGAAATTAGAGACTTGGGGCGTCCCACTTCAGTGGACGCGGTAGCAGCGACTATTCAAGAAAACTTAACCAGCGAATAGTGTTCCGATTCGTCGTTACCCCTGTGATATCAATCCAAGATCATCCATTGGACAAGGGGAGTTGAACTAGGATCGGAAGCGAAATCGCAGGTTATCAACGATTGGCCAAGTCCCTGCATGCGAATGCTGCTGGCCGGCACAACAAGAAGGCAACTGCGATCAGATGGGATGCTTCTATACGGGTAGGCGGTGTGGTTGAGGGATGACCACTCAATATTCGTCAACAGGCAATGCTGCTGGGTTTCGCCATTTCCTTTGCTTGCCGACCGAGAAAGAATGCCACTTGTTATCGGTCGAATTCTGCTTGTTTCAGTACTCTATTTTTTACTTGACGCTTCAGTGAAAGGAACCAATGTCTACAAAATCAAATGAACCGCATAAAGTTACAAATGAAGAGGTAAAAGAGACTCTGCACTTGGTGATCGAAAGCCTGATCGACGGACAGGAAGGTTTTCAACAGATTGGCGAGCACCTCAAAGATGAAACGCTAAGGCGTTACTTCGCAGCCGAGTCACTTAAACGCGCTTCGTTCCGCGGGGAACTTGAGACGCTGCTTCATAGCGAAGGAGACCACAACCCAAAGGGAAGTGGCAGCATAAGTGGCACGCTCCGTCGCAGTTGGGGCGATCTAAAGGCTCACCTCGGCGGATCTGATCACACACTCCTCGAGACAGCAGAGGCAGCCGAGGATTCGGCTAAAAAGGCATATAAGGAAGCACTCGAAAAGGAACTGCCGTTGCCCGTGCATCAGCTTCTATCGACGCAGTACGCACACGTTCAAGAATCTCACGATTACGTGAAGGCAGCGCGCGACAGCAGCAAGTAGCACCCGACAAAGTTGAGAGCCCAAGAGCGTGGCAAGCGATTGGCTCCTGGGCTCTAACTGCATCGAGTGCGTGGATGCATCCCATTGCATATGAAAAATGGCATGAGAGTAATAGCAGTGTGCGTGATTCTGCTCACCGGCTGTTATTCGTCGAACAATAATACGGATGTTCTGAGAGAACGCACCGCAGACGCAACGGCCGTAGCCAAACGTAACGCGCAGGCGATCGCAAAGGGCATCGTGGAAGGGCTCGCGCGGAAGGGCCCGATAAATATCAACAGCGCCTCCGCGAAAGATCTGCAAAAACTTCCGGGAATAACGCCGGACACTGCTCAAGTGATGATTGCGGGTAGGCCCTATGACGATCCTGCCCAATTAGTCCGCAAACACATTCTCGCTAAATCTCAATACAACCGAATTCGCGCGCAGATCGTTGCGAAGTGATTTCATTTTTACCTCGCACGCCAAACCTATTCGAGTTCCTGGATCGACTGGCGGATCTTCTCGATCTGGATGCGTTCCATTTCTTTGAGGCAATCCCAATTCTGGATCTGTTCTGGAGTAGGCAGCGCGGTCCCAGCACTCTGGGCGTAGATCTCTTTGAGGGCTAGCTCATGCTCCCTGAGTTCCTGCTCAAGTTGGGGGAGCGTTTCATTGCCGCCCAATTCTTTGTCAGCCATATGAACCGCCTTTTGTTTCTAGACGAAGCGAAATGTCTGTTCGAAATTTTGAAATGAGCGGCTCAATCATATGCCTGCCTATGAAGGCGCATTCGCTCAGTAGGTAGTTTTGACCTTTGGTTCCCGCTCCCAGATTCTTCCCTTTGCAGCAGCAGTCACGAAAGTATTTGCATTTGATCCAACTACTACGCCAATGTCTGGAACAACGCCAGCCGCATCCAGAAGTGCCTTCGCCTCTTTCGTTGCTCCAATGACCTTACAGTGAGCAAACGCATCGTGAACCCACGCTACCGCAGCGGCTTCGCTAGAGAGTTGTGTAGACCCTTCCGTCGATAGCGCGATAAACACTGTGTCAAATAAGACAGACGATCCTCCTGCCAACTGGAAATCTGCGGGAAGAAGTTGACCATCGCTGGTTGCTGCTCCGCCCACCTTAGGAGCGACAACGGCGAAGTCAGCCTTCAACTTAGCGGCTGCAGACTTGAGAGAGGCGACGAGCTTTCCATCTGTTCCATCGGAGACGAGACAGCCTATCTTGCGCCCTTGAAGCGTATCTTTGGCCTTGGCAAGGATGCTCAGCGCGGGAGATGTGCGCAGATCCTGGCGAACCTTCACAGTCGTGGAAACAGGTTTAATCTTCCCCTGCAAGCCGAGTCCGTTTGCAACGCGCTCCGCTATCTTGGGGTCAACATTGGCCAGTTGGCCGACCATGCGTTCCCGGATAGCAGGTGTTTCCACCTTGCTCAACTCAAAGATGAATGCAGAAACGATATGGTTTTGCTCCGGCTCTGTCTGCGAATAGAAGAACTGTCGCGCCTGAGAAAAGTGATCCGCGAAGGATTCAACTCGAATGCGCGATTTGTCGCCTTCCATCGGTTCTGCAAAGCTGGATAGACCGTGATATGGATCTTGACGAGGGGTATCTTCGGCCAACGAGCTTGGGGAGTAGTTCACTCTACCCGGCTGCGGACTCATCTGCATATGGCCGTCCCGCTGGAAGTGCATCACCGGACACTTTGGCGCATTGACGGGAATTTGCTGGAAATTGGGGCCGCCTAACCGCTTTAATTGGGTATCCAGATAGGAGAAAATTCGCCCCTGGAGGAGTGGATCATTACTGAAGTCGATACCGGGTACAACATTCCGAACACAGAATGCAACCTGCTCTGTCTCAGCGAAGAAGTTAGACACGTTCCGTTCCAGGACTAAACGTCCGATGACACGGAGAGGCAGGATTTCTTCAGGAATCAGCTTAGTTGCATCAAGAACGTCAAAGTCAAACTTGTCGGCGAAGTCCTGGTCGAAGAGTTGAAGACCAAATTCCCATTCAGGAAAATTTCCGTTATCGATTGCATGCCACAGATCGCGGCGGTGAAAATCCGGATCGGCCCCAGAGATTTTCAGTGCCTCGTCCCATACTACTGACTGCATACCAAGCTTGGGCCGCCAATGAAACTTTACAAACGTGGCCTTCCCTTTCTCGTCGATCAAGCGATAGGTATGTACCCCGAAACCTTCCATCATTCGGAAGGAACGTGGGATGGCACGATCTGACATTGCCCACATGAGCATATGTGTCGATTCCGGCATCAAAGACGCGAAATCCCAGAAGGTATCGTGCGCGGTCTGGGCTTGAGGGAAGCCACGATCGGGCTCCGCCTTCGCAGCATGGATCAGATCGGGAAACTTGATCGCGTCCTGAATGAAGAAGACCGGGATGTTATTTCCAACCAGGTCCCAATTGCCTTCATTGGTGTAGAACTTGACCGCAAATCCCCGGACATCTCGCGCGAGATCGGTCGACCCCTTGTTACCTGCGACAGTGGAAAAACGGACAAAGACGGGAGTTTTAACGCCGATTTTGTTGAAAATTCCCGCTCTCGAGATTCCTTTGAGTGAATCAGTCAGTTCGAAGTAACCATGGGCGCCGAAACCTCGAGCGTGGACGATTCGCTCCGGTATGCGCTCATGGTCAAAATGTTGAATCTTTTCGAGAAGAATATGATCTTCGAGGAGCGAAGGGCCGCGTGGGCCAGCTTTGAGGGAGTTCTCATCATCGGCGATGACAGCGCCAGTTTGCGTTGTGAGCGGAGCATGTGTGCCGCCTGCAAGCTGATGTAGTTCTCCGCCATTGCCTGTTATTTCGCTTTTCTCAATAGGTTTCGTATCGGTCTTACTTTCTGCGACGCGTTTACGTGTTGCCATGAAAAACCTCCCTAGGTTTCATCCGACGACCTTCTGCATTGGATCGGCTTGTCGTAAACATTGACAGGACGGGCACGCTGCGGCGCGTGGAGATGTAGGTATTGGGACGCACGATCTTTCTTCGCTGTTGCCCGTTGGTGTTTTGTAAGTTCCCTTGGATAGTCGGCCGGTGCTGTCAAGTTGTCGTAAAGTTGGCTTCTCGGCACAAATGTCAACCACTCGATGAGTGACTCGGCGATTGCTGGCCTTATTGTGGATTAGCTATTTCGACCCACGTATTTCTTATATGCGGCAATCCAGTCGGTCGCGATCTCCCGCTGCGCTACTGCCAGGTCGACAGTTCGATCACAAACCATTTGGTGCAAGTGGCGCTCCAACTCATCCTTAGCCTGAGCGTTCCACCTGGCATTTGAATAAGGCTCCGGCCACAGATTCCTTATATCGTTCGTTCCGCCTAGCTGGGGATTGACTAAATAGTCGATTTGATACTTTCGTGCGGGTCGATTGGATGGAAGGCCATATTCCTGAAAGACAGCTCTCTCGGTTGAAGAAGGTACTTTTGGGTCGAGGTCATCGTCAGCAGAGGAGCATATATCCGTCAACGTGACAGCTCGAACTGCGCCGGGAGTCAAAGAGTGATTGGGAACGATAGCCGCTTCCTGAGGACTCAATACAAGCGGTTTGTCTGTCCAGATTTTTCTTCCACCATAGAAGGCGACTCCGATGAAAACCAGAACGATCGCCGCCGCGATCGGCAGGCGAAGAAAGCCTGCAACATGACCGCGCCGGAAGAAACGATTCCTGCGAGCCTCCGCGAGTTTTCCCTGGAGAAGAGCGCGATGCCGTGCCGTCGTTGAACCCAATTCGAACTGTGCCGAGGTGTAGAGTTCGTTCAGAGCGTCGACGGTGCCTTCTATCGATGCCTGCCGGTTCCGGCAGTTCGGGCAAGCCGCGATATGTTCGCGAAGGTGCTCAATACAATCTGCCGGAAGTTCATCATCGATGAACTGGAGAATCTCTTCATCAGACAGGTGTTGAGAACGATCGGGCATGTTTACCTCTTATCTGCCTGTTCCAACCGCGCGAGAGAACGGCTGAGCGATGCAGAGACGCTACCAAGTGAAATGCCAAGTGTCTTCGCGATCTCTCGATAACGAAGTCCCTCGGCGCGCAGCCTCAGGCACGACCGATCCTCAATCGATAACGCTTGGAGAACTGATGCAAGTCGCGCATGCCTTTCGCCGAACAGCATACACTCCTCGGGATTAGGATTCGGATCCGATATTTCGACCTGTTCTGTATTTCCTCCAACAGGGTTGTTGAGAATCTTCATTCTTCGCTTGAGCGCCAGATTGTGAGCCACGCGAAAAAGCCAGCCGTGTAGGTTATCTCCGTGTCGACCTCGCTGCAAATGATGAAAGAGTGCAAGGAACGTCTCCTGCACAATATCTTCACCGTCCTGCAGGGTAATGCCAAAGCTCACGGCATATCTCAGCAGCCGTGTCTGCATGAGGTCGAACAAGCTGAGCACTTCGTCTTCCAATGAAGCGCCTCGATTCATCCACTCCACTGAGGAGCGCAGAACGAGACCAATAGCCGTGTTGGTTGATAGGGATGACATGCCGGCTGCATTCATAATATGCAATTACTAGAGATTGCAGATCATCCCGGTGACAAGAAAAAGGCTGAACAAATCCGCAGCAGCAGGAATACATATGCAGAGGCCCAAAAGAATATGGGCAGGACTTACATCTGCGCCACCCAAAGGACCAGACAGAATGCCGCTGACTTTTCGCTCCGGTCTGTTATGTATAGCTTTTTTGCTGTGTATCAGAGATCCTGCCTACCCACAAGCGGCGGCCTCCCCGTCTAATGTAAAACTCGGTGAAATCCGGCTCCGGGTGAGCGATCCCTCCGGTGCCGGTTTGCGGGCCAGCGGAAGTCTCACCGGACCCAGCACAAACCGCACGTTCCAGACGGATGCGCAGGGTGCATTTTCCTTGAGCGGTTTAGCCCTCGGAAGGTATCAGCTCCAGATTTCCAGCTCCGGCTTTGTTTCTCGTATTATTACGCTCCATGTAAACTCGGCGGCTCCAGTTTCTCGAGAGATTACGCTCCTTGTTCAGGGTACTTCGACGAGCATTACGGTTTTTTCTCCCACGCCGATCGGACAGGCTGATCAGTCTCGTGACCAGATACCAGTTCCAGTGCAGGGATTGACAGCGAAAAACCTCGAAGATAGCAACGCGCTCGATCTTGCGGATCTGATGAATAGGCGTTTAACCAGTGTCTATGTGAATGAGAACGCCGGTAATCCATTCCAGCCTGACATCAGCTATCGTGGTTATACGGCTTCGCCCCTGTTAGGAACTCCCGAGGGGCTCTCTGTCTATCTAGATGGTGTGCGCCAGAACCAGCCATTCGGCGATATCGTTTCCTGGGATCTTATCCCGAAAGTAGCCATTCGGGACATGGCGCTGATTCCCGGCTCTGACCCGGTCTATGGCTTGAACACATTGGGGGGCGCCGTCTCGGTGCAGACAAAGAACGGGCTTACCGCTCCCGGCGGCTCGCTGCAGATAACGGGCGGAAAGTTTGGACGGCGCGCCGGTGAAGGAGAGTTAGGCGGTGTGTTGCCTGGCGGTTTCAATTATTACCTCGCCGGCAACCTTTATCGTGAGGACGGATGGCGGCAATTTTCTCCCTCTGAAGTGCGGCAGGCTTTTGCAAAAATCGGATGGACGGATGCAAAGACGAGTGTCTACCTGAGTGGAGCTTATGCGGACAATTGGCTGACAGGAAACGGCACTTCAGATTTCCGCTTCCTGAATGTGGACTATACGTCCGTCAATACCATTCCAGATGTGACCTGGGACCATTCTCCTTCACTGACGCTGAATGTAACTCATGCGGTGACGGATAACCTGACCCTCTCTGGCAACGCATACTATCGCTATGTGAGAGCCGACAGCTCGAATGGCGATTTGAACGATGATTCCTTCGACCAAGATCTCTATAACCTAAGCGCGGCCGATGTTGCTGCGCTTACGGCTGCAGGCTATTCAGATTTTCCAATCACAGGCGACTCTACGACAGAGCCTTTTCCATATTGGAGTTGCCTTGCACAAGTACTCCAAAACAATACTGGCGGCGAGCCATCCAAGAAGTGCAACGGAGTCGTCACGCGTACGACGGACAAGCAGAACAGCTATGGTCTCTCTGGCTTGATCACGTGGAGGACCAGGCACAATTACCTGGCTGCGGGGGCGGGATGGGATCGCGGCACCTCAACTTACCACCACCTTACCCAACTCGGCTACATGAACTCGGACAACATCTCTTTTACACTTGTTCCCATCTTCTTCGATGGCACGACATTTTCTGACGGAGACCCGGTGGACACTCAGGTGTTGCTTCACGGGATAGTAAACACGCCCAGCGTCTACGCCACCGACGCGTTCACCTATGGTCCATGGACCTTCACTCTCACCGGACGCTATAACCACACTTCACTTGACAATGTGGATTATCTGCCTCCATCTGCGGCCCGGGGCAATCTGACAAGTAACAATGTCTTCCAGCGGTTTAACCCTGCAGCCGGGTTCACGTACAAACCCACGCCTTTCTTCAACGCTTATTTCAACTATAGCGAGGCCAGCCGCGCCCCAACATCTATCGAACTTGGTTGCGCTGACCCCAACGAGCCCTGCAATTTACCGAATGCGTTGGTGAGCGATCCTCCGCTCAAGCAGGTCGTTTCGCGCACTTTTGAGGTCGGTATTCGCAGCAACGATACCGGTACGTTTCACTGGAGCGCCGACTACTTTTTCGGTCAGAACTATAACGACTTGCTTTTTGTGGCCTCCGAGCAGACTGGCTTCGGCTACTTCCTCAACTTCGGTGAGACACGGCGCGACGGTGTGGAACTGGAGGTTGCCGAGGACTGGGGCCAGTGGAGCGTGGGTGGGAATTACACCTTCCTGAATGCGATCTATCAGAGTCCGCAGACTATCGATGGCGGCAGCAACAGCTCGAACGACAGCGCGCTGGCTGGAATGCCCGGCATCGATGATGACATCCATATCACCCCCGGAGATTTTATCCCGCAGGTACCGCGCAATATATTCAAGGTCTACGGCCAGTACAAGCCCTCGCCGAAATTGACGGCTGAGATGAATATCCTAGCGGTGGGCTCATCTTTCGCACGTGGCAATGAAAATAACATGGATCAACCAGATGGCATTTTCTATCTCGGATCGGGCAAATCCGCGGGGTACGGAATCGCCAACCTGGGAGCGCGGTATCAGATCATTCCACGCATTGAGCTTTTTGTGCAGTTGAACAATCTGCTCGACAAGCACTACTCGACGGGAGCCCAGCTTGGCACCACACCTTTCGACAATAACGACCATTTCGTCGCACGGCCATTCGGAACGCCATACGGAACCGACGATGGCCAGATCCCGATCCGCAGTTCAGCCTTCCTGGCTCCCGGAACGCCATTCTATATCTATGGCGGCTTAAAGATAACGTTGTGGAAGAAGCAATAGAGAGCTCAAAGCAGTCCGAATCAACGAACTACACAGAGCACCTTATGCATATGTGTGATCTGGTTTGGTGGGCCCACCAGGACTTGAACCTGGAACCAACGAATTATGAGTTCGCTGCTCTAACCAATTGAGCTATGGGCCCTTAATTGACTTCGGTATAACGTGGCCGAAGTTTTGCGTAACGTTAGCTCACCGTAACACTCGAGAGACTCGCCAGCTTCATTATTGTAAATGCATCGGTGCCGTACCGGGTGTGAAGCCTGAGGCATTGTGCCTTCCAACGGCGGAGGCGGCGTATACTACCGCGACTCGAAGCCATCGCGCCACTGCTCCAAAACCTGCGACCATCAAGATGGCTTCGCCGCTTATTCAGGTTCGTCGTAAACGCCGA
>Ga0206951_1044_pt1 | contig 34608 bp, 24 predicted proteins | sample Alteio_BWOrgHeat_38_FD_152974 | JGI IMG/M metagenome (GOLD analysis project Ga0206951, IMG submission 152974) | Enriched cells from forest soil in Barre Woods Harvard Forest LTER site, Petersham, Massachusetts, United States -... | ecosystem: Environmental > Terrestrial > Soil > Temperate forest >... | reverse complement strand
GCGCGGTGGGCGCGAAGTTCGTCGGCAGAATCTGCGGGAACTGGGGGCCACCCTGATTGTTGCGGAAGCTCGATGAGAATTGAGCACTTGGAGACCCGGTCTGAGAATACGCGGTAAGAATGACGGCGTTGACGATGCGGCCGTAATACATGCCGAAACCGCCGCGCAGTACTGTCGATCCCTTACCAAAAGGATCCCACGCGAAGCCAGCCCTGGGACCGAAGTTATTTTTATCGGACGGATGCTGCAGCATCTGTGGGAGCGGAGTATAGGAGCCGGTCGCATGCTGGATGTTTGTGTAGGGGCCGGGAATGCTCTGATAGTCCCAGCGCAGACCCAGGTTGAGGGTCAAGCGGGGGAGAATCTTCCAGTCATCCTGTCCGAAGAATCCATAGTCAACCGTATTCAGGCTGAAGGTGGATTGTCCGAAGTTCTGGCTGAAGGTCGAATAGCAGGGGAGTGTACCGACGTTGAACTCGCTGGCACTGGCTCCGCAAGTGCCGCTCGGTTTGGCCAGGTCGGCGAAGAAGTTACCCAGATAGGTGTAGCTGAAGCTGCCGTTCGGCGTGCTGGAGGCTAGACCAAGGCTGTTGATGAGGTCGTAGTTGTGGACGACATCCAGGCCGAACTTGAGAGCGTGCTGGTTGTGGATCCAGCTGACAGTGTCCGCAATCTGCCATTTCCGCTCATCGGGGTAAGCGGGACGGAACGAATAGTACTGGATTCCGCTGCTGAAGCCGTTGGAGCTTTGCAGGGAGATGGTAGGAGGCATGCCCTGGAACGAGGTGCTGTTCACAAACTGCGCATCGTAAGCGCTGAGAGGCTGTGAGCTTTCGTCGTTCAGCTCGCGGCCATATTGATAGCGAAGCTCGTTGGCGATGTTTGCGGTGAGCAGAGTGTCCAGTTTGGCGAGGCCGTAGTCAAGCTTCACAAAGTCGGTGCCGAAGCCGTCGAGGCCATACGTGTTGGTGGCCTGCGTTTGCACGCCGCCGGGCGAATCCCAGCGCAAGCGGTTGTAGATGAAGCTGGCGTGATTCTTGGCGTTGATCTGCCAGTCAATCTTCGGCATGTTGATTGTCTGATCACCTGTACGACGCACAGGGCCGAGGTTGGTGGCAACCGCAGACAGGTCCGTGTTGTACAGGTTCACAGCAGCGGTATAGCTGGATAAGCCAAGGCGCGCCTGCAGTACGCAAGCTTGCGCATCCACCGCGTTTGAGGGCGCGGTCTTGCCGGCTGACGAGATGATGGTGGCGCAGTCGTAGCCACCGGGGATGGTTGGATCGGGGGCCTGGAAGAATGCGCCGGGATTGGAGGCTACGGCGGTTCCGGGGAAGTTACGGCGGAATCCATCATAGGTGTAGAACCAGAAGAGCTTGTCCTTAATGAGAGGACCGCCAACGCCGAAGCCCCACTGCTTGCGCCAGTCTTTGGGCTTGTACTGGATCGTATTGGTGGTACCGCTGGCGGCATCGAAGGTGGTCAGTTTGGTGAAGGGGTTCTTCGCGCCCCAGTCGTTGTCGCGGTCGTAGAAGTAAAGCTGACCGTGAATCTGATTGGTGCCGCTCTTGGTAACGGAGTTGATGACGCCGCCGAGTGCGCGACCGTATTCGGCGGTATAAACACCGGTGTTGACCTGAAACTCCTGCACGGCAACCTGCGGCGTGGAATAGCCTTCACGGGTGCGGCCACGCTCTTCAGAGAAGAAAGCCTGATTGTCGTCGGCGCCATCGATCTGGACATTGTTCAGCAATGGGCTGATGCCGCGAATGCTGAGAAGTCCGAAGCCGTTTGAGTCGGCTACGACGCCTGGTGTCAGCAGGGTGAGATCGGACCAGCGGCGGCCGTTGATGGGCAGGTTGTTGATGGTGGTCAGAGATAGATTGGAAGAAAAGTCAGGCGATTCGGTATTGATGATAGGAGCTGCGCCGGAGACGGTGACTGTGCTCGAAACAGAGCCTACGGTCAGGTGAGGCTGCAGGGTGGTGAGCTGGCCGACGCCTACGACGACGGAAGTCAGGCGAAGATCGTTGAACCCTGACGCGGTAACGGAGACGGTGTAGGTGCCGGGCGGCAGAAGCGGAGCCTTGAAGTAGCCACTTTCATCTGCGGTTACGGCGAATTCGGCATTGGTGCCGTCGTTGTGAATCTTGACGGCGGCATTGCTGACGACTGAGTTGTTGGCATCGAGGACCGTGCCTGCGATTGCGCCTTCCGTGGTGCTTTGCGCTGAGACCGCGATGGTTGCGGCGAAGGCAAGACAGAGCACAAGGGTGAAGCGACGCCAGAAACGTTGCATCATGTCTGACACTCCTTAAAAAGTAAAACTTTTTGCGTTCTTGAACGCCCTTCTGAGAAGGCGAACCTGTGTGCCACATTCCGACGCTCAAAGGGGAGAAGGTTGAGCATAATAAGCCGGGAGCAGCCAGTGTTAGATTCCCATGAACACGTTACAACTTTATAAATGGGTTTCTTCGTTATCTTTGTTCCATAAAGATAGCAAGCTTCCATACGTGCAGGTAAAGCAGGATTTTGTCTTCGCGCGTTTTCCGGGCTATTCGCTTATGGACACGCTTTGCATTTTCGGACAACCGGTTCGCTGGATTCTCGAAAAAGAACTGTTAATCGACTGAAAAGAATACGGTAAGATCGCATCAACTGCGGCGTTCAGCTGCAGATTCCGCCATTCATCGAGTGCTCTATGGGAACCCTTGTTCTTGATTTGAAATTTGCCCTTCGCCAGCTGCGCAAGAGTCCCGGCTTCACCGTAACGGCGGTGCTAATGCTGGCCTTTGGTATTGGGGCGACGTCGTCGATTTTTTCCATCGTGAACGGTGTGCTGCTGCGGCCACTGCCTTTCCCGGAGCCGGACCGTTTGGTGGTGCTCGCCGATAAGCTTCAGGGCTTCCACGTAAATAATGGCAACAGTGAAGTGGGAGTGACTGCTCCGGATATTCGTGCGTACACACGAGACACACATTCATTCGAGAGCATGGGCGGATATCAGTTCGCGTCCTATGAGTTATCGGGGACGGGCGAGCCGGCTTTCCTGACGGCTGCCCGCATGACGGCGGGCGTCTTTCCGGCCTTGCGCGTGGCGCCTTTGATGGGCCGCTTTTTCACGGTGCAGGAGGATGAGCAGAACCAGCAGGTGGTGATGCTGAGCTATTCCGCGTGGCAGGAGCGTTTCCATGGGGATCCGCACATTCTGGGCACGAAAGTTCTGCTGGATCGCAAGCCATATGTGGTGATTGGCGTGATGCCGCGGAATTTTGAGTTTCCGTTACAGGCTGGACAGCTGAACCGTGTACAGCTCTGGGTGCCGATGAGCTTTCAGCAGGACGAACTCACGCGCGGAGCGGCTTCATGGAGCTACCAAACGGTAGGGCGTCTGCGGCGTGGAGTCACTGCAGCGCAGGCACAGAGTGACGCGGAGCGGGTGGCGCAGGACATTATGCGGAGCTATCCGGCATTTATGGCAAGTCTGCGCATCAGTTCGTCGGTGCGTCCGTTGCATGAAGAGACGATAGAAGACGCGAAACCGCTGGTGCGGACATTGTTTCTAGCGGTCGCAGTGGTGCTGCTGATTGCGTGCGCGAACCTGGCAGGGCTGCTGCTGGTGCGGGCGATTCGCAGGCAGCGCGAGATGGCGGTGCGGCAGGCGCTGGGCGCTCCGGCATCGGCTCTGGTGCGGCAGACTTTGATGGAGAGCCTGCTGTTGAGCGTAAGCGGGGGCATGCTGGGAGTCGTGCTGGCGGGAGTGGCGCTGCAGCTGGGCAAGGGAATGCTGCCGGAGAGTCTGCCGCGTATCGACGAGATCGGGCTGAATTGGGAAGTGGTTGTATTTGCGCTGGGCCTGGCGATTCTTACTGGAGTGCTGTGCGGGCTGGCTCCGGCATTTGCGGCGTTGCGCACGAACGTAAACGAGACGCTGAAAGAAGGCGGACGCAGCGGATCGGCGGGCGGCGTCCATGCGCGTTTGCGCTCGGCACTGGTGGTGGCGGAGATTGCAGTTGCGCTGGTGCTGCTTACCGCGTCGGGACTGCTGTTGCGCAGCTTTGAAAAGATGCGCGCTGTGAATCTTGGATACGATCCTGAACATGTGACGACCGCTTCATATTCCCTGCCCCAGAAACAGTATTCGACGCAGGCGCAGGTGGACACTTTCGATAAGGAGCTGTTGCGGAGAATGCGGCAGATTCCAGGGGCGAAATATGCGGCACTGGTCAGCATGCTGCCCGCGTCGAATCACAATAACAATCAGGCTTTTATTCCCGAAGGATATGTACCGCAGGGCAATAATCTGAATCTGGCTACGAGCGCGGTGGTGGTGGGCGATTACTTCGAGAGCATGGGCATTCCCCTGGTGCGGGGGCGGTTCTTTACCGAGGCGGACCAAGTGACGACGCAACTAGTCATCATTGTGAATCGCAAGCTCGCCGATCATTACTGGCCGAATCAGAGCCCAATCGGCAAGCGGCTGCACATTGGCACACAGGAAATGCAGATGCCATGGTTGACGGTTGTGGGCGAGGTGGACGATGTGAAGCTGAGCTCGCCGGACGAAGAGACGAAGGCCCAGTTTTATTTTCCGGTGACACAAATGGAAGCGGATATTGGCTCGCTGGCTTCACCCAATGATCTCAACGGCAATGGCGGCTACCTCGTGCTGCGCAGCATGCTTCCGCCGGAGCACATGGAGAATGCACTGCGGCAGACGGTGCAGTCGATCGATCCGCAACTACCTCTGACGGAGGTGCAGACGATGGTGCAGGCGGTTTCGGAAAGCGAAGCACCGCGACGCTTCAACACTGCGGTGATCACGAGCTTTGCCTTTGCGGCGGTGGCGCTGGCGGTACTCGGCATCTACAGCGTAATCGCCTTCTCGGTGGCCTCGCGCGTATCGGAGATGGCAATTCGCATGGCGCTTGGCTCGCAGCGCTCAGGGATTATCCAATTGGTGCTCATTTCTGCCGGAAAGCTGGCTGCGATTGGCTGCGTGATTGGACTGTTGGGCGCTGCGGGGGCTTCAGGGCTGCTGCGATCCTTCCTCTTCGATGTCAGCCCATTCGATCCGATGGTGATGATCCTGGCTGCGTTGTGCGTGCTGGCACTTGCGCTGGCGGCATCGGCTTTACCAGCGATGCGGGCGGCGGCCATCGATCCGATGAAGGCTCTGCGCTCGGAGTAAAATTCTCTCCTCTTGCGTTCCCATAGGAGTCGTGCCATGATTCCTATGGCGAACCAAGAGGAGAGGAAGCATGGGCGAAAAAGCTGACGTCTGGCAAGGCACGCTGGCGTTGATGGTTTTAAAGACGCTGGAGACGATGGGCGCGCAGCATGGATATGGCATTGCGCGACGCATTGAGCAGGTAAGCGACAATCAGCTGTCGTTGAATTATGGAACCCTTTACCCGGCTCTGTTGAAGCTGGAGCAGGAGGGAGCCATCGCCTCCGAGTGGGGCGTCTCAGAAAACAACCGCAAGGCAAAGTTCTATAAGCTGACGCGCGCCGGCAGAAAGCAGCTGGAGCGCGAAGCGAAAGGCTGGGAGCAGACCACGGCGATTGTTGCGCGCTTTCTTTCGCCGGCCGAGGAGGCGTGATGCGAAAGCTGAGAGCCTTGTGGATGCGGCTGCGCGGCATGTTTGCTGGTGCGGCAGCAGAGGACGAACTTTCTGCTGAGCTGGAAAGTCATCTCCAGATGCACATCGAGGGCAATCTGCGCGCCGGGATGACGGCGGAAGAAGCGCGGCGGCAAGCACTGATTCAGCTTGGCGGTTTCGAGCAATCCAAACAGGCCTACCGGGAGCGGCGGGGACTGCCGTGGTTAGAAACTCTGGGGCAGGATCTTCGCTTCGGGATGCGCGTCTTGCGCAAGAGCCCCGGCTTTACGACGATTGCCGTGCTGACGCTTGCGTTGGGTATCGGCGCGAATACGACGATCTTCTCGATCGTGAATGCGGTACTGCTGAATCCGCTGCCGTTTCCGCGCGCGGAGCAGCTGGTGGTGCTGCACGAACGCAAGCCTAACTTTGATCACGGCTCGATATCGTATCCAAACTTTCTCGACTGGCGGCAGGACAATCACACGTTTTCGTCGATGGCCACCTCACGCGGATATTACTTCAGCCTCACAGGAGCGGGTCCGGCGGAGCAGCTCGACGGTCAATTCATGACCTCGGATTTCTTCGAGACCCTCCAAGTCAAGCCGATGCTGGGCCGGACGTTTACCCGGGCGGAAGAGCAGCCAGGCGCGGCTCCGGTGGTGCTAATCAGCCAGGGGCTGTGGCAGCGGAAATTTGGCTCGTCGCCGGATGTGCTGGGAAAAGGGATTTCTCTCGAAGGGAGAGCCTACACCATTGTGGGAGTGATTCCGGCGAGCTTTCATTTCTCCGGCGGAATTCTGCCCAGCCGGGATGTTTACATGCCGATGGGGCAGTGGGCGAATCCATCGCTCACGGATCGCGCTTCTGGAATGGGAATGCGCGGAATTGCCAGGTTGAAGCCCGGAGTGACCATCGAACAGGCCAATGCCGATATGGAGCGGATGACGCGGGATCTCGAATTGGCCTATCCCGCTGCGGATAAGGGCATCGGGGCAAAACTGGTTCCCTTGAAAGAACAGATGGTGGGGGATGTGCGGCCTTTCCTGCTGGTTCTGCTGGTAGCGGTGGGATTGGTGTTGTTGATTGCCTGTGTGAACGTTGCCAGCTTGATGCTGGCACGCTCGACGGGACGGATGCGGGAGTTCGCTGTACGCACGGCGTTGGGAGCGAGCCGCAAGCGGGTGATTCGGCAATTGCTGACTGAGAGCCTGCTTATAGCTGCTGCCGCCGGGGTACTGGGACTTGGACTGTCGGTCGCGGGTACACATGCCGGACTCAAACTTCTGCCGGAGGCGCTGCCGCGCGGAGAAGAGATCGGCATGGATTTGCATGTTCTGCTCTTCACCATGACAGTTTCGCTGCTGGCTGGCGTGGTGTTCGGATGGATGCCGGCACTGAAAACATCGCAGGCCGATCCGCAATCGGCGCTTAAAGAAGGCGGACGAGGGATGAGCGGGATACGCCATCGGGCGCAGAGCATTTTTGTTGCTGCGGAGATGGCGCTGGCGCTGGTGCTGCTGATTGGCGCGGGCCTGATGCTGCGCAGCCTGACGCGGCTCTGGAACGTCGATCCCGGCTTCGATCCGCACCAGGTGTTGACGTTTGGCTACACGCTTCCGCCTCCACTGCTGCATAGCAGCCCCGATGCCGTTCGCGCCGCATATCGTGAATTCGAGGAGAGGCTGACGGCGACGCCGGGCGTGAGGGCTGTTTCCCAGTCGTGGGGCAGCCTTCCCATGAGCGACGAAGATGACGAGGATATGTTCTGGATGGCAGGGCAGCTGAAGCCAGCCGACGACAGCGGGATGAACTGGGCGCTCACTTATGTTGTCGGCCCCAATTACCTGAAGCTGATGAAGATCCCTCTGCGGCGCGGGCGTTTTTTCAATGCCCATGACGATATCAGATCGCCGATGGTAGCTGTGATCGACGATGCATTTGCCCACAAGTTTTTTCCGAATGAAGACCCCATCGGCAAACGGATTGTATTGAAGAGCGGCGCACGCGAAGTAGAAATCGTCGGCGTTGTTGGACATGTGAAGCAGTGGGGGCTGGATACAGACGACACGTATCCACTACGCGCGGAGCTATATTCACCGTGGATGCAGGCACAGGACAGCTTTGTGCAGCGTGCTCCATCGGGAATCAGCGCGGTCGTGCAATTCAACGGCTCCGCAGCGAACTCATCTGCCGCAATTCGGCGGGCCATCGGGCAGATGAGCAATGAACAAATCATTTATGACATGCAGACGATGGAAAGCCTCATCTCAGATTCGCTGGCACAGGAACGCTTCGTGATGATCCTGTTAGGGACATTCGCCGCCGTGGCGCTCCTGCTGGCCAGCGTAGGTATTTATGGGGTGATTGCCTACGTGGCAGGACAGCGCACGCAGGAGATTGGCGTGCGGATGGCTCTGGGTGCGCAGCGAACAGACGTGGTCCGCATGGTGCTGCTGGAAGGGATGCGGCCCGCTCTCTTCGGAATCGTGGCGGGAGCGGTTGCGGCGGCAGGTTTAACCCACTTCCTGATGAAGATGCTTTATGGCGTCAGCCCGACGGATCCTCTGATTTTTTCCGGCCTTGCGCTGATGCTGGCACTGGTTGCGGTGGCGGCATGTTATCTGCCGGCACGGCGTGCGGCTTCTGTCGAACCGATGCAGGCACTGCGCTCTGAATAGGAGGAGTGATGAAGAAACTGAGGGTGTTATGGATGCGGCTTGGCGGTGTTTTCAGCGCTGGCCAAGAGAACGACGAGTTCGATGCAGAGATTGCCAGCCACCTGCAGATGCACATCGATGACAACCTGCGCGCTGGGATGACTGCGGCTCAGGCGCGGCGCGATGCACTGGTGAAGCTGGGAGGCGTGGAGCAGACGCGGCAGGCTTATCGCGAGCGGCGGGGACTGCCGTGGATGGAGACGCTGGCGCAGGATCTTCGCTTTGCACTGCGCCTGCTGGCGAAGAGCCCTGGTTTTACCGCGGTGGCAATTGCGACGCTGGCGCTCGGCGTGGGCGCGAATACGGCACTGTTTTCCGTCGTGAATGGCGTGCTGCTTCATCCACTGCCCTATCCGCATGCTGATGAACTGGTGACGGTGCATGCCAGCAAGCAGAACTTCGCCGAGGGATCGATCTCGTATCTCAACTTCCGCGATTGGCAGCGCGATAACACGACGCTGGCGGCATTGGCGGTTTCGCGTGGCACGGGATTCAGCCTGACCGGCATGGGCGATGCGGAAGAGATGCGGGGAGAGCTGGTGTCGTCGGATTTCTTTCCGCTGCTGGGCGTGAAGCCGGTGATTGGGCGGCTGTTTGCCCCGCACGAGGATGAGATAGGACGCGAGCCGCTGGCGATGATCAGCGAAGGCTTCTGGCAGCGGAAATTTGGATCGCGGCCGGATGCTCCGGGCAAGGTGCTGACGCTGGATGGGCGCAACTACACGATTGTCGGCGTGGTGCCTGCGAACTTCAATCTTGCGGTCGGGAATTTTCGCGCTGCGGATATCTACGTGCCGATCGGACAATTTCGCAATCCTGCGCTGAATGAGCGTGCGGCTGGGCTGGGCATTCATGGCATCGCGCGGCTTAAGCCGGGGGTGACCTTTGAACAGGCGCAGGCCGATATGCAGCAGGTTTCCGAGCGGCTGGAGCGGGAATATCCGGAAGAGGATAAGGACATCCGCGCGAAGCTAATTCCTTTCGAATTTGCGATGGTGCGGGATGTGAAGCCGCTGCTGCTGATTCTGATGGGCGCGGTGGGCTTTGTGCTGCTGATTGCCTGCGTCAACATCGCCAACCTGCTGCTGGTGCGGTCGAATGTGCGGGCGCAGGAATTCGCAGTGCGTTCGGCGCTGGGTGCGAGGCGCGGGCGGCTGCTGCGCCAGTTGTTGACGGAGAGCCTGATGCTCTCGCTCGCGGGCGGATTGCTCGGGCTGCTGCTGGCTTCGTGGGGGACGCGGATCATTCTGCAATTACTGCCGCAGGCAATACCGCGTGCGGCTGAAGTGCACATGAGCGGAGCGGTGCTTGGCTTTACACTGCTGGTTTCTTTGGCGGCAGGGACTTTGTTCGGACTGATGCCGGGGCTGAAGCTCTTCCGGCAGGACTTGCAGAGCACGTTGAAAGATGGCGGCCGCGGCACCAGCGGTGCGCGGCAGAGAACGCAAAACTGGCTGGTGATCTTCCAGATGGCGACGACGCTGGTGCTGCTGGCCGGAGCGGGGCTGATGATTCGAAGCCTGGAAAAGCTTTCGCGGGTAGATACGGGGTTTCAACCGCATGGGGTGATGACGTTCGGTATGGAAGCTTCGCCTTCGTTGATGGGAGCGGGATCGGATGCAACGCGGGCGTATCTACGCGAGGCACATGCGAGGATCGCGGCGGCTCCCGGTGTGGAGGCGGTATCGTTCTCGTGGGCGGCGCTGCCGATGGACTCGGATGATGAGCAGCTTTTCTGGCTGGAGGGCGAGCCGAAGCCGCAGAACGAAAATGCGATGCACTGGGCGATTCGCTACCTGGTAGAGCCGGGATATTTGAGAGCGATGGGGATTCCGCTGCTGAAGGGACGCTTTCTGGGAGAGCGCGATGACGATCATGCGCCGCGCGCCGTGGTAATAGACGATGTGTTTGCGAAGAAGTTTTTCGGCAATGACGATCCGATCGGCAAACGCGTGTTTCTGGAGCAATTTGATGATGCGGCCACGGTGGTCGGCGTGGTGGGACATGTGAACCAGTGGGGACTGGATAACGATGCTGTTAATCCGCTCCGGGCGGAGCTGTACCAGGCGATGATGCAGATGCCGGAGCAGCAATTGGGCCTGGTGCCGATGGGCATGGATGTTGTCGTTCGTTCGAAGTACGACGCGAATACGGCTTTTGATGGAGTTCGCAAGGCAATTACGCAGATGAATCACGAGCAGGTGGTCTATAACCCGCAGACGATGGATTCGGTGATTGGGGATACGCTGGCTGGACGGCGGTTCTCGATGATTCTGCTGGCTGCGTTTGCCGGAACGGCGCTGCTGCTGGCGAGCATTGGGATGTATGGGGTGATCTCTTACCTGGTGGCGCAGCATGCACGTGAGATTGGCGTGCGCATGGCTCTGGGGGCTGATCGGGGCGATGTTTTTCGCTGGGTGCTGACACGCGGGGGTCGGCTGGCGGCATGGGGAACGCTCGCCGGGGTGGTAGCGGCTCTCGGGCTGACGCAGGTGATGGCGCGCTTCTCATCGCTGCTCTATGAGGTGCATGCTTACGACCCGTGGACGCTGGCGGGAGTGATCCTGTTATTGATGGCTGTGGCGCTGGCGGCGTGCTACCTGCCGGCGCGCCGGGCGATGCGCATCGACCCGATGCGGGTTCTGCGGACCGAATAAGCGGATGGGAAATTGGTGCGTCTAACAGGTACGCCGGGCGCCGGTTCGGACATGCGCATCGCCGTTTTTGCGCCGCGCAGATACAATTGGGTATTAACAAGAAATCCCGCTGAAAAGAGCAGAGAACCGGACGAATGAGTTTGCAGTCAAACAGAAACATCAGTAAGTGGAAGTTCATCACCGCCGTCAGGCAGGGGTCGTATTTAGCCGCCGTTCTTGCTCTTCTTCTCGTTCTGCCGCAGGGCCATGGCCAGACTGTCGGTACTCGCACGGCGCTCCGCGTCGGCTCAGCGGATGGCAAGACCACGCTGAGTGTGACGGTGAAGAATCCGTCGGGCGAAGCCGTGATGGATGGCAGCGTGAGCTTTATGAGCGGTGGCGTGTCGCTGGGGTCGGTGTTTGTAGAAAACGGCACGGCTGCATTGACTCTGGACAAGCTAGCTGCCAACACGAAACAGATCACCGCGGTATATTCGGGCAGCGAGCAATATGCGGCGTCCGCGTCGGGCAGCGAGCAGATGCAGGCAAATGCTACGACGGCTCCACCGGATTTTTCGATTGCCGCGAATCCTACGTCGCTGTCATTGAATGCCGGTGAGTATGGGATCTCGATTTTGACGGTAGCGCCGGAGAATGGCTTTACTCAGTCGGTAACGCTGTCGCTTTCCGGACTGCCGATTGCGACTACGGCCACCTTCACGCCGCAGGTAGTGGTTCCTTCATCAGGCACTTTGACCAGCACATTGCAGATTCAGACGACGGCGAATTCGAAGTCGACGTCAGCGAGCAATGAGGCTGTTGCCAAGCATCTTGCGTATGCCATTCTCTTTCCCGGCGTTATGGCGCTGGCAGGAATTGGAGCTTTCAGAAAGCGGCACAGCGGCGTGCTTCGCATGCTGGGTGTTGCCTTGTTGCTGCTGGCCAGCGTTTCTGGACTGACCGCCTGCTCGCAGCGCTATAGCTATCTGCACCATCCGCCGACGGCGAATACGGGAACTCCGCTCGGCTCGTATCCGATCACGATCACGGCTTATTCCAACAATGGCGGAGAAGTGACCAGCCACTCGCTGGCGTTCACTCTGGTAGTGAAGTAGCTTTACCCGGAGATCGCCGCGGCCAGTTTTTCGATGACGGCGATGTTCGCGATCCATTCCTGCGGCAGTTGATGCCGGGAAGCAAGATAGGCGGGAGCGTTCCAGGAGACCTGAACGCTCCCGTTTTTGTCTTCCGCGATGAGGATTTTCATCGGCAGATCAATGGCGATGCTGGGCGTGGCAAGCATCAATGGGGTGCCGGCCTTAGGGCTGCCGAAGATGACGAGCTTCGTCGGCGGCATCTGAAATCCGACTTTTGCTGCTTCCCCGCTGTGATCGACGATGGTGAAAAGCTGAATTCCCTTCTCATGAAGCAGTTGCTGGAGACGCGCTACGGTTTCATCGACGGAATGGCGGCTGGGGATGGAGACAACTCCATTGGTATCTGGCATGACGTACTCTCCGAACCGCCATTGTACTTCGCGCTTATGACGGAGTCGTGAGTGCGGCGATTGTCTTTGCCAGGCTGCCTTCGTCTTCGACGCTCAGGGCCTTCTGACTGCGATCGATCTGGCGCAGCAATCCGGAAAGAACTTTGCCGGGGCCGACCTCGATATAGTGCGTTGGCTGCTGCGTGATGAGGAGACGCATCGATTCGACCCAGCGAACGGATCCTGTGACCTGTCGGATGAGTGCGTCGCGTAGCTGATCGGCGCCGGTGGTCAGCGCCGCGTCGATATTGGTGATAACGGGGACAGCTGCATCGGAGAAGCTGAGTGAGTGCAGATCCTTGGCGAGGCGGTCCTGCGCGGGCTGCATGAGGGCGCAGTGGAAGGGGGCGCTTACGGCAAGCATGATGACTCGCTTGGCGCCAGCATTTTGTGCCAGGGCGCCGGCCTTTTCTACCCCGGCGACGGTGCCGGAGATCACCGTCTGATCAGGCGAGTTGAGGTTTGCGGCGGAGACGACGGCGCCGGTTTCGGCTGCTGCTTTCGCGCAGATTTCGATGACGGCCTCGGAGCTCATGCCGAGGACGGCGGCCATGGCGCCTTCGCCCGCCGGGACGGCTTCCTGCATGTATCGGCCGCGGTTACGTACCGTTTTGACCGCATCGGCAAAGGAGAGCACGCCAGCGGCAACGTTGGCCGAGTATTCGCCGAGGGAGTGTCCGGCGACGAAGCTGGGCTGGATGCCCTTTTCAGCCAGCACGCGCTGGGCGGCGATCGACACGGTGAAGATGGAGGGCTGCGTGAACTCGGTCAGCTTGAGCTGTTCTTCAGGGCCTTCAAAACAAAGCTTCGAGAGGGAAAATCCGAGGGCCTCGTCGGCTTCGTCGAAGGTTTGCCGGGCGATGGGAAATTTTTCGGAGAGGTCTCGGCCCATGCCTAGGGCCTGCGAGCCTTGTCCGGGAAAGAGGAATGCGAGCCTGGTTTCACTCATGTCTTGGGTATTTCAAATGATTCTGCAGACTGATGCAAGGGGCCGTATCCGTGGACCCCCACCCCTCCCCTGTTTTGTACGGAGATCGTTTGTTTTCTGCAGCTTATGGCGCCCAGCCTGTACGGGGATCCTTTATTTTCAGCGACTTAGATATTTACGGCGAGGTTTGTTTCAGGCTCTATTCAAGTATATCAATTTCGGGCATAATTCTCGGCGGGTTATTTGGACGGTAAGTTTTTTATTTTTAATGGTTTATGTTTTCACAGGCTTGACAGGTTTGTTGTAACGGCAGGTTTTGCCTACACAAGAACCCGCACGAATGTTGTTCGTGCGGGTCCATTCGACAGCGCGCTTCGCGCTCCGCTCAGGATGACGGCGTGTCTGAAGTGCTCTCGCTTTCTGAATGACGGCGTATTTGGGGTTATTTCCGGTGCTGTAAGTCGGATTTTGGCGACATATTCGTGGCATTAACGGCGATTTCAGGGCAAATTGGGAAGGCCCCGTTTTCTTTGCGGGAAAACGGGGCCATCATCTGCAAGCAGCCTGTAAGCCGAATTTTGTCGAGGACGGTCATTCCTCTAGGCGACGCATTGCTGCGGCGCTCAAGCGACCTACCCGAAGGTTTCCGCTCCACTTTGCGGGCAAGCCCGCTAGTCTGGAGGACCCACGTTGACGCGCCGGGCAGGCACGCCGCGCGGCTATCTGGGTCTGGCCGCGCATCCCTCCCTATTTGGTCTTGCTCCGTGTGGGGTTTACCCTGCCTCCGACGTTACCGCCGGAGCGGTGCGCTCTTACCGCACCTTTTCACCCTTACCTTGCGTCTTGCGACGTAGGCGGTATCTTCTCTGTGGCACTTGCCGTCCCGGAGCCTTGACGCTCCGATCCCGGACGTTATCCGGCACACTGCCCTACGGAGTTCGGACTTTCCTCTCCTGAAATGCGCGAACGCATTTCAGCAGCGACCGCCCAGCTGCTTGCTTGGTTCTATGGTATCGCATGGGTAGAACGATGGGCTTATTCTTACAGTTATGCGCGAAAAGCAGTTTAGAATGACCAACTCCGCGGCAAGGCCTCTGGATATTTGTGCTCGAGCGTTTTCATTATCACGTGACATTCACGAGCATCCTCTAGCACTCCTGCAAGTTCTTCATTAATTCGAGAGAAGTGTTGCCTATAATCTGCGATCACTCTTTTCCTCTTCATGCGGCCCCCAAGTAGCGCTAGTCGCTTGCATCCATCGCTAGAAGAATTACGATTGTAGAGAGCCCACAAATTATCATGGCTGCTGCCATCTTCAGGTTGACTATATTGATTTGCGATAGCCCGATCTTTCGCAATATTGTATGCGAAATAGTACGCGCGGCTCACAGCCGTTCGCTGTGATGCTTCGTCAGGATGGGTTGACAATTCCGTAGCGAGATTTAGATATTCGATCCAGTCAAAAGCCATCACACAAGCTCGTAGTCAAAAACGATTCTTCCTGACGCCCTCTTAGAATTATCCAGCCACCATGTCTCATCAAATTTCTTCAATGCTGTCCTTGCAGAAGCCAAGTCGTTTTTCCAAATAACGACTCCATAGATCGTTTTTGGTGCGCCTTCATCCCAGCCTACCTGAAGCTGAAGTACGACATCTTTACCGAAACAACCTCTAAGTGGAATAACGGCATCGAGCAGTATTTCTAGTAGAGCACGGTGTTCTTTAAGAAATACTTCAACCCGATGTGTCTCATCGAAAACATACTCAATCCTAAGCTTAGTTAGCTCTTGCTCCTGAGTCTGAGTGAATTGCACCATCTGATGTTCATACTTAGTCAAAAGCCGGTCGGCAATTTCAGAACGGAACTGGCTCTCTTCAGAGGGCAGTTGTTGTAAAAATTCCTCAGGAAACCAATTGACAGCATTGGGAGTCGATTCTGCCCAGTTTATGCCCTTCGCTTGTTCTTCATAAGATTGATTCATCAGATATCTTCCTCAACGTCCAACATCCTAAGAATAGCTTCTTCATCAGTTCGTAATTGAAGAGCGATGTCCTCAAAATTGGCGTCTCCATTAAACTCTCTCTCGAACTTTAGAAAGACTGCATTTGCAAGAGCTGCGGAGCCATCCAAAATGACCCGTCGCTTATCCCACTTCACGATAGCGGCTCCAGTCATTGCTGATTCGTTTTCCAGCGCCTGAATAGCAGGCGATAGAAACGGTTTCAATATATTAAGAAAACTCGTAGCCTTCGGCTGCAAGTGCAGCATAATAGAAGTTCTTTGTGCTGATATCTCCACCCCACCGACTTTTTTCAGCGTGTTCGTAGCGGCGGTAAGTATATTAATCGTCTCCTCAGCGGAGGCCCAGTCTGCATCGTCTTTTGTGAATTTGCAGGTTGTCGGACCGAAAAAAAAGGTTACCCGTTTTTCTGGGAGCCTAATGTTGAGACCCTGCTCAGATGCCTTTCCATTCAAGACCGGCTCGACGTTGTCGATGTTAAGTTTCCAAGGTATCAAGGCATCAAACATTGCTTGGACGATTTGTGCTCTATCCATCCAGATTGCAACCACTGGACGCGTAAAGTCCGCTACATATTCAAACAACGAAATGGGAATATTAACCTTTTCCGGCATCGAATCTCCGATCGGCCATTCTAGCCTATTGCATCGGCAATTTTGTCTCTTAGGTTCAGGGTTTAACTATATCCTCCAAGTCGCAAACCCCTAATTTTCGTTAGATAAAGCCAATCCTGCGTCTGTCGTCACACAGGACAGCCTTACAACCCGTTGCCCAACAACGGTATCTTTCATCTTGGAGGTGGGAGATGGAGAAGGAAATTATTGGACAGGGTATGAAGCCGGGGAAGAGTCACGAGGATGTGCAGTGGCTTGATCTGGAGTCGATGGCTCGTGTGCAGCTCACCTCAGAGGATCCGTCGTTTCCGATTGAGAATGCTCTGAGCACGAATCCGGAGCGCAATGAGATGGGGTGGCGCGCTGCTGCTGCCGGGCCGCAGACGATTGCGCTGGTGTTTACGGTACCGACGCATCTGCGACGAATATTTGTCCACTTCATTGAACGCGAAACGGAGCGGGGGCAGGAGTTTGTGCTGCGCTACTCCTCTGCGAAGGAAACTGATCGCGAGATTGTGCGCCAGCAGTGGACTTTCAGTCCGACGGGATCGGCGCAGGAGATTGAGGACTATTCCGTCGATCTGGATGGCGTGACGAAGCTTGAGCTGGTGATCGATCCTGATCGCGGACGCGGTCAGAGCGTGGCTACGCTCAACGCACTACGGCTGGCTTAAACGGTTTGTTTCTTCATTGACGGTTTGATTTCGGCTCGGTGAATTTTTATTCCATGTCTCAAAGGCGAGACCTTCGGCTTTGCAGACTTACCCACATCTCAGAATCGAGATGTGGGGCACCCGCAGCTTTCGGCTCGGAAGATTTCCATCCCATGTTTCAAAATCGAGACCCTCGGCCTGTGTTTGGCTTTGCTATCTATTTGTGGCTCTCTTTGGACTTATCTTCGATGAGCTTCTTGGTCAGCAGGACGAGGCCGAGGAGCTGCGTCCATTCGGAGACGATGTTGCCGACGACCTGTCCCCATTTTCCTTCAGAGTCCATTTTGACGTAGAGGAAAACCCATGCGGCTCCCGTGATGGCGAGAAAGATGGTGAGCGAGTGGTTCCGGATGATCTGGAAGAAACGGTCGTGCCATTGACCCGTTGGCTGATTGCTCTCGGCTGAGCCGATTTCATAGAAGTATTTTGTGGCGATGACGGTGAGTACTACGCCGGACCAGTCGGCAATGGCGTTGCCAAAGAAAGACCCCCAGTGCGTGCTGGGATCGCCGTAAATGTAAAGGACGATCCATAAGAACAGGATGCTGACTGCGGCCATGCCGAGGGCGTGGTGCTTCAGGAAGCTCTTCTTTTTTCTGGCCATTTCTGCCACCCATCTGAAACTGTTCGCGAGAATTGGTTAACGAACAGTCAGATGCATGGTAAGCGACAATGTGAACGCCGGAGCGGCTGCTCCGGCGTGGCATTGTTTAGCGAAGTGAAGTCTAGTGGGTTGCTGAGGCTACGACGACCGAAGCGATAACTCCAGTGGCGACGGCGGCGAGCACGTAATTTCCGTCTACCTCGCGCCACTCATAGCCGTGTGGCGGCTCGTGGAGATGATACTGCCGGTATTCGACTCTTTCGCCACGGTTCCAATCTTCATTGTGCATCTTGTAGCCCTTTTTCCACTCATCGTGGTGGACGTATGCATGATTGTCGTGGTGGTCGTCGTGATGGTCATCGTGGTGATCCTGAGAAAAAGCAACGCCTGCCGGAGAAAGAAGTGCAGCGAGCATGGTAAAAGCAGCAGCTTTTCGAATGTGGTTCATGAAACCTCCTGGAACTTTGATGTCGCCTGTAAACGGCAACGTTGTGTTGGCGGAGATTTTTGAAGGGAAATTTATCTGCGATGAGCGATGCGTCTTTCTTAAGCTACTGGAATGGTTGCATATAGCTTTCTGAAAAAGTTGGGATGCCGACAATAATTTTTTGTGCGCGGAATGTGTTTCGGGAAATTATAGGAGCAGGCGAGAGAGAGGGCGGCGCATGATTTGATCTGGATGTTACATGAGGTTTGCGAGAGTAAAAAATGATTTTCAGAGGAAGGCTCCGTCACGCAATCGCAACCTGATCGTCACATGATCGCAACAAGCGGGGACTAGGCTGGCACCCGCGATTCCTGTTATGGGAATCCGGAGAGGTGAAATCCCCCTATGAGCTCAGACCGTCGTACTCTTCTCAAGCTTTTAACAACCAGTACTGCTTCCGCAGCTTTTCCTGCGAGCACCAGCCGCGCGCTTTCGATTCCGGCGTTCCATGCGATAGTGTCACCGATCCGATGATCGGTGCGGCGGCTGCGCAGCCGGTTGTTGCGTAAGAAAACTTCTTCAACCTGACCCTGTGGCCTTCGTGCTATGAGCGTTGCACGAAGGCCGATTTTTTGTTTACAGCGGAGTCAGCTTCCGCAAGCCATTATAAAGACGAGCCTTCGACAATTAAGGTTCGAATCTTCTCAACGTGCGGCGCGAGAAAGTCAGCTTGATCGATCTTGCCGAATCGAATGTTCGCGGTGCCGTCGGCTACGATGAATCGCATATTCCTGATTCCCAAGTAGCCAAAGAATGTACGAAGCCACGGCTCGACATAATTCATGGAAGCGTCTGCTGAACCGGCTCCGTACGACCTTCCGGAAGCTATGACAAAGGTGGCATGTTTTTCGTCGAGAGTTCCTTTCGGTCCGGAGGAAGTGAGGGCGATGGTTTCTCCAAAGCGCAGGATATGGTCGATCCACAGTTTGAAACTGGCGGTTGGCCCCCAATTGTGCATAGCGACGCCGATGATGTATTCGTCGGCACTCAGCAATTCGGAGGTGAGTGCGGTTGAAAGGGCGAGAATGTCATTCTGTTCCGGCGTGCGTGAATCCTTCGGCGTGAAATTCGCGGTGATCCAGGCTGCGTCAATCACAGGGATGGCGGTGTTGGAAAGATCTCTCGATATGACTCTCCCGTGAGGGTTTGCACGGCGCCACTCCTGCACAAACTCGGCGGTGAGACGGCGGGATATGGAGGCTTCGCCCATGGGGCTGGAGTTGATCTGAAGTAATGTGCGCATTCCAGGCTCCTCGATTAAGATGTGCTTAATGTATTCAACCTTATGGTTGACAGTCAACCATAAGGTTGAATATTGTTTGTTTCATGCATGCGTCTCCTACCATCCGCCGGGAAAACAGGGCAGAAAGGCTGGATGCGGTTTTTCATGCGGTCGCCGATGCGACGAGGAGGTCGATGCTCGATCGATTGCGTGTCCATGTGCTTACCGTAACCGAACTGGCAGAACCTTATGAGATAAGCCTGAATGCGGTCTCCAAGCACATAAAGGCACTGGAGAAAGCGGGATTGATTGAGCGAGAAATCAAGGGGCGCGTGCATCGTTGCCGATTGAATGCGGCAAGAATGGAAGAGGCGATGAGCTGGATGAACTATTACTCCGAGTTCTGGAACACTCGCATGGATGCTCTCGAAAGACACCTCATGGAAAAGCGGAAACGGAGAACGAAGTGAGCCATACGATCACGATACGCAAAGTGCTGCCGGCCTCCTGTGAGGAGGTATTTGATGCATGGCTTGATGCGGAGGGCATGCAGGAATGGATGCAGCCTGGGCCGGTGACGCACTGCAAAGTAGCGCTGGAGCCTCGCGTGGGCGGCCAGTTACAGATTGTGATGGGAACACCTGATGCGGAGTACGTCAGCACGGGAGAGTTCCGCGTTCTGGAGAGGCCGACGAAGCTGATGTTCACGTGGATTTCGTCGCGATGGGATATGCAGGAGACGCTGGTTACACTGGAGCTGAAGCCACACGGAAACGATTGTGAACTGATTTTGACTCACGAGCGATTTCCCTCAGATCTCCTGGTATCTGGGGTGCAGAACGGCTGGGGCCATATTCTGGAGAAACTCGACACATATCTTGTTTGATCCTCAGAAAGTAGACTCCGACGGGAGCGCTTGCCAGTATTATTGGGCTTACTAGCGGGCGATTTCCCAGGGAGAAAAGATGGTGGCGAAAGAACAAGGTGAACGCTGTGCATGGGCCGAGACGGACCCATTGCTGCAGGAATACCACGATGAAGAGTGGGGCGTTCCGGAATATGACAGCCGCGCACTTTGGGAATTGCTGATGCTGGAAGGGTTTCAGGCGGGCATTTCGTGGCTGACTGTTCTGAGAAAGCGCGAGGCGTTCCGCAAGGGATTTCGCCAATTCGATCCGGCGAAGGTGGCTCGTTTTGCCGAAGCCGATATTTCACGATTGTTGAATGACGAGGGCATCATTCGTTCCCGGGCAAAGATTGAAGCCACCATCACCGGAGCGGAGATCTTTCTCGATATGAAAAAGTCCGGAGAGGATTTCGCTGCGTTCCTCTGGGGCATGGCTGGCGGCAAGCCGATACAGACGCAGGGTCCGAGGCCGGTGCAGACGGAGCTTTCGGTAGAAATGTCGAAAGAACTGAAGAAGCGCGGCTTCAAATTTGTGGGCCCGGTGATTGTGTATGCGTTCATGCAGGCTGCCGGGATTGTGAACGATCATAGCGAAGAGTGCTTTCGCCGCAAGACGGTGACGAAATTGAAGCACGGCACACTCTAAAAGCGACAGCTTGACCTGCAATCCAGTCCAGGTAAAACAGCTGGGAACAGGTTCGCTTACAAACACTTTGGAAGACCTATTTCAAGTCCGACGGGCGAACGCTGGCGTGATAAAAGTGCCTTTCCCCGCAGCTCACTGAAAAGATGAGTCCCAACGGCTCATACAACCGCGCAAAGGCGGCAGGAAACAAGTGCGGAGCTTCTTTCTGCTTTTGCATATATACTGGGGCTCTCAAAGCCCAACATCGTGTCGATTTCTTTTCTCCCCATGATCGACACGGTAAGTAAAGCCTGCGGCGTTCACGTTCGACCTGGCGAACCGCATGAAAAGCAAACGACCTGATCCATCAGGAAATGAAAAGCCGACCTATATTGGCCCCGCTGCCGCCGTCAGCAGCTCAAGCGATAATCTGCGCTTTCCGCCCGATTCGTCCATCCCGTCCAGTGCTCCGACGTTCGCAGGAGCCGGGCCTCTGACCGCTGCGTTGCACGTTACCGGTATGGACTCGGAGGCAGGTAACCTTTCAGGCAATGCCGGCTTTGATGATGCAGCGTTGGAGCCAAATACAGTTCTTGCCCAACGCTATGAAATTATTGAGCTCCTGGGCAGGGGTGGCATGGGTGCGGTCTATAAAGCGGCCGACCGTGAACTGGACCGACTGGTAGCGCTCAAAGTTATTCGCACCGACCTCGCCCGAAATCCGGCCATCGTGGATCGTTTTAAGCAGGAGCTGCGACTCTCCCACCGGGTGACTCATAAGAACGTTATCCGAATGTATGACCTTGGCGAAGATGCGGGCGTGAAGTTCATCACCATGGAGTATGTTGACGGCCACGACCTGAGCTTTCTGATCCGGGCAAGAGGTAAGTTCCCGCCGGAAGAGACAGTAGACATTCTTCAGCAGATATGCCTGGCGTTGGAGGCCGCCCACGCCGTCGATATATTGCATCGGGATCTGAAGCCGCAGAACATCATGGTCGAAGACACGGGACGGGTTCTCGTGATGGATTTCGGCCTGGCGCGCACGATCGAAGGCAATGGGATGACCCAGACCGGCGCCTTTGTAGGGACGATGGAATATATGTCTCCCGAGCAGGCTCTGGGTAAAAATCTGGACCAGCGCTCTGATCTCTTTGCGCTGGGATTAATCTGCTACGAAATGCTTACGGGCAAAATGCCCTTTCACGCCGACAGCGCCCTCGCCAGCCTGATTAAACGCACGCAACAGCGAGCGGATCCGGTTACAAGTTGTGATCCTTCCATTCCATCCGCATTGAGCGGGATCGTCAGCAAATGCCTGGAGAGCGACCCGAAATTACGCTATGAAAGCGCTACGGCGATCCTGGAGGACCTGAAAACCTGGAAGGGCAAGCGCGCAGCCTCAAATCTCAGGTTCCATGCCAATGTCCATTCTGCGGGATTGAGTGGCCTCTGGATCGCTATCGCCGTCGGCATTCTCGTGGTCGCACTGGGAGTTACAGGATTTTTTGTAGGAAAAAGATTTCTAGGACCGAAAGCGACACAGTCTGTTTCGGGAGCGTCAATTTCACTGGCCATCATGCCCTTCTACAACGCTTCGGCTGATACCAGTCTGGATTGGCTTAGTTCGAGCTTCGCCGATATGCTGACCAGCGACATCGGTCAATCGAATCAAGTTCATCTGGTCTCCCCTGATCGGCTGCACCAGATACTTCAAGATCTGAGGATATCTGGCCGATCACAGGTGGATGTGGCCACCATACGACGTCTTGCAGAGTTTGCAAATGCGGATACCGTTATCTTCGGACAATTTGCAAAGGCCGGGGATCAGATACGGATCGATACGACGATTTTAGATCTGGCGCATGATTCCAGAATCACGCTGAAAACAGAGGTTCCCAATGAGAAGGACCTGCTCGCATCTGTAGACAAATTGGCGAGCGATGTTCGGGATCGCCTGGCAGTAAATCCCGACACGTTAAAGGAATTGAAAGCACATGTGCAACGGCCTTCGACTACGTCTATCGAAGCGTTGCGGGCATATAACAATGGATTGCAACTAGCCCGGCAGGGCAACAAGCTGGAGGCGCTCAAGCAGTTCGAAGCAGCGACGAATGACGACCCAAGCTTCGCCTTGGCTTTCTCGAAGTTAGGAGAAACATATTCGGATCTGGGTCATGACGATCTTGCGGAGAAGGCGTCGAGGCGAGCCGTTGAGTTAAGCGACAATCTGCCGACGCAGGAAAAATATCTGATTGACGCAAGCCAGGCCCGCATCACTAAAGACACACCGAAGGCGATCGCTGCCTATGAAAGTCTCGCCAAAGTGACTCCAGAGGATACAGACGTTCAGTTCGCGCTCGCACGACTCTATGAACAGGCTAGTAACTTTCCCGCCGCGAAGCAGCATTTGGCAAATGTGTTATCGCGAGATCCGAAGAATGCTGAAGCTCTGCTGGCCAGCGGACGAGTGGAGATCAAGGCCGACAACCCTCAGGGGGGTCTGGACTTCCTGACGCGCGCCCTCAGTCTGGCGATTCAACTGGACAATCTGGAAGTGAAGGCGGCAATCCTTCAGGCTTCAGGGATTGCTTACGGCATGCTCAATAAGCCGGCGGATGCCCTCAATAATTATGAGGAATCGCTGGCGATCAAGAAGCAGATTGGTGACAAGCGAGGGCTGGCGGCCAGCCTTGAAGAGATTGCCTCCATCCAGGACTCCACGGGACATCCTGATGCGGCGCTGTCCAGCTACAAAGAAGCACTTTCTACTCGTCAAGAAATTGGAGATAAGGAGGGTATCGGCAATACTCTCATCGACACGGGCGCTTTTTATCACGACCACGGCAAACCCGATGAGGCGTTGAAGTTTTTCACCGACGCACTTCAGATAGAGCGTGATCTCGGAGACGAATACAAGCAGGCGCTGTGCCTGAACCATATCGGAAGCATTCGAGCGGACATGGGCAATTATCAGGATGCCTTGACCTACCTCGAACAGGGCTACCAGCTTCGTCAAAAATTGAATGTTCCAGAAGATATGGCAGAGTCGCTACACAATCTTGCGGAAACCAATACCAAACTTGGGCAGTATGATAAAGCGCTTGAACAATACCTTAAGGCGATAGAAATTCGCCGCACGATCAACGACCAGCGAGGGGTTGCCCTTGAGTCGGACAGCATGGCTATGATCTTCGCCGAACAGGGCCGGTATGGTGCCGCCTTGAGCGCAATGCAGGAAGCTCTGAAGATATTCAAGCAGACGAAGGAGATGACATACTTCACGGCAGAAATCACCGGCCGCTGGGGCGATCTGCTGGCACAGGTTGGGCGAGGCGACGAGGGCCGCCAGAGTATCGAAGATGCATTGAACATCGCGCACCAGATCAAGAACGATGGTGCAACGTCCATGGCAACGAACTGGATGGGCGATGTGAACTTCTACAAGGGATACTTTGACGTCGCCCGGCAGCAATACGATCATGCTCTCCAGATTGCTTCGAAGGCGTCGCACCGGGAACAGATTCTGGTGTCAAAGGTAAATAAGGCAAAAACCGATGTGATCCAGGGACGCGGATCGAATATTGCGCCGCTGAAGAAATTAGCCCAAGACGCAGACTCGCTAGGTCTGAAGACGATGTCCGTGGAATGTTCAGTCGATCTCGGCGCGGCAATGATCGAGGCGAAGGATTACAACGGGGCACATCAACAGCTCGACCTTAGCCTGGCAAGAGCGGAGAAGCTGGGATTACGCATCCTTCAAGCTAAGGCGCATTATCTGCTGGCGTCCTTGCTGGTAAAGAGCGGAAAAAGCAAAGAGGCAACGCCGCATTATCGCGAAGTGGTCCGCATATTAGAGAGCATCAGCAAAGAAGATGGCTCGGGTCGAGTGCTGGAGCGGGCTGACCTTCAAGGTGTCTACCGGGATTCCGTGAAGTCCTTTCAGGGGGCGAATCAGTGAGCTGGATCCAGCGTTGACGGGGTGAAAAACGCGGAGCCCCAGTTGCCTCTGACTCTGACTACTTTCCCGTACCTGAAAGCGGAACCTGCTGTTGTCCTGCCTGCGCATTGTCCATTACTTTGATGTAGGCCGTGCGCGACCCTTTGCCTGCAGGCTTGAACGCGACATTCATCGTACAACTATGCCCAGCTGCGAGTGATGCTGGGCATGTGTTCGTTGACGAGAAGTCGCTCGCATTTGGCCCGGCCACGCCAATATTGGAAATAAGCAGAGGTGTGGCCCCGGTGTTAATAAGCTGCAGGGATGTCTGACTGGAGACTCCAATGTTTTGTGTCCCGAAATTGAGAGAAGAGGGTTTGACGGTAGCCTGCGGATTGATCGTAGTTGCCGACAACGTTACCAGTTGCGGCGCGCCGTATGCGTTATCCATAACTTTCAGCGTCGCCGTTTGCGGCGTATAGATCGGTCCCGCTATAAAACTCACGTAGATATTGCAGGATTTACCTACCGCCAGACTCTTCGGGCAGAGGTTAAGGGCAACGAATTCGATAGAATTTCCGCCACCAACATCGGAAAGAATCGGCCCATTCACCGTCATCGCCGAGCTACCGATATTAGTCAATGTAATTGTCTGCGTATTGATCGTCCCAATATAGACAGTGCCAAAATTCAGATTCGACGCTGACAACTTTGCCACTGGTCCGGCGTTCACAATCTGCTGGATATGCGCTGACGATCCGGCGAAATTGCCATCTCCCGAATAAGTGATCGTGATCGTTCGCGGGCCGGACGTTATGAAGGTTAGCGAACAACCACCCACACCCGCATTGAGCGTTCCATTACATCCAGGATCACCACTCACAGTCGAAACCACGGTATAGCTGCCAGTGGGCTTGCCGTTTCCAGTTACGGTGGACGATATCGACACCGGTATGCCGAGTGAGGATGGGTTAGGTGTATCAGTGACAATTGTTGTTGTTGAAGTTGCCTTGATCGCCAGTGTCGATTGGGTGGCGGTCGCTGCCAGGTAATTCGTGTCGGCTGGCCACGCGGCAGTGAGGCCGCAACTGCCTGTACCGCTCGTCATAGTTACCGTGTTTCCCAGGATCGTACAAGAGCCGGTCGTAGTTATCGTCGCGGTAGTGCTCGCGTTCGTGCTGGCTGCGACAACGAAGGACGAATTGAAGGCTGCCGTCGCAGGAGCACCTGTGAACGTCACAGTTGCGGTGGCAGGGTTGATGGTGAAGCTGCCGTTGGTCGTCTCGGCCTGGAAAATACTTTGTGAGTCGTACGTTACTGTCAGCTGATGACTGCCAGCGCTCAGCCCTGTCAAGGTAAACGTGGCCGACCCGTTCGAGAGTGTCTGGATCAGCGGCGCGCCATTATCAACAGCGAGAGATATATTCCCTGTCGGCGTCCCATTTGGAGAACTGGCCAACACAGTTACAACTTCACTTTGACCATAAGGCGCTGAGGGTGCCTGGATCACGAGCGTAGTGGGGGCGGACGTGACAGATGTGACGACGAAGTCTGAGAAGTTTTTTGTTTTGCCTGTTGTCGTGCCGTCTATCCGCTGAGACACGTAGGTGGAAAATACGTTCTGCACATTATTGGATGTGAGATAGCCACCGCTTGCGTTTCCACTCACCGTACTGGAGAACGTAAAGGAGTTGGGAATATTTGGGTTTGCCATCAGGACGGTGACCGTGCCATTGAAGGCGCTTGGGCCGCCTCCATTCACGATACTGCCTGAGACTATGACTGTTTGCCCTTGCACGACTGAGCATTCTCCAGTGCAGGTGACGGTAGCAGTCTGTCCATCACCACTGATCGTGGCTACCTGGCTGAAGAGAGGATCTCCCTGAAGGAAACCGGGTGAAGTCGGTTGAATGGAATTGTTATACGCAGACTTAATGGCAATGGGATTATCGGGATCAGTGGTGGAGGGGCATGGAACGACTGTGCTGGTGCCGTGCGTGACGCATGAGACCGAATATGCAATACAGTTTCCGCCGGTCTCGTCATAGACCTGGCATTGAGAGCCCACAAATGGACTGCCAGAAATCAGACTTGAAAAGAAGGACGGCGTAATCGTATTGGCAGTGACGATCATGTCGATACCAGCAGTCGACGGGCCGCTCGCCGGATAGGTAACGGTATATACGTGACTGCCGAACGGAAATGTGGTTGGCTGACCCGGGGGGCTGAGCGGCTGTTGCTGTGTGGTTGGAGAGTGTGGAGTAAATGTCCAGGCCATCAGCTCATGCTGTTCGAACTCTGCACCAGTGGCGGATGTGAACCCGACATACGCGCTGTCGTTCGCGGTTCCGCTGTTCATGAGATTAAGATTGGCCGAAATATCATAGGTTCCCGACAGAACGGGTATGGAACCTGGTACCGGCGTGTGGGTTCCAGCAACGAATGCCGGATCGATAAATATTTGCAAGAGGTTTGGAACGGTCTCGGTTGGTCCGCTGTAGACAATGACGACTTCGTGCACCTTACCATCCGCCAGCGTGATCGGGAGCGAACTGTTGATGGCTGGTTGTGCAACATTGCCAGATTTAAGACTTACCAGGCAGGATCCGGTATGATCCGGCGAGTTTGGCAGGCCAGCGCCACAATTTTGTACGGCAACGTGATTGTCGTTAGTCGTATCCGGGGAAATATCGAACGGGTCCCAGTCGTTGCGGTAGGTATCCAGTTCAATCGCGAGGCTGTTATCGATGCCGCCGTACCCAATGCAACCGCCAACTGCGCCCACTGCATTTGGCCCGGATCCTGCGCCTGTACAGGCAGCGCTATCGGGACTGGTCCCGCCCGCGGCGTTCTGCGAATTCTGGACAACAAATGCGATTCCATCTGCAGTGCCAGAGCTGTTGGGATTTTGGGTCATCTTGAAAGCGAAATACGAAGTGAAGCCGTTCGAGACTTTCTGTGGAACCGAAAACCACATGCTTGCGAATTTATAAAACGTAGATGGGATTTGTTGGACGGCGTAATGAGTGCTCTGGACAGGAGGATTGTCAGTCGTAACAGGATAGATAATAGCGGGATATATATCGGTTAAGAAGCTGGGACTGCTTTGTTGTCCAGTACCGTCATTAAAGCAAAATAACGGGTTCGGCGTAACTGACACGACGTGAGCCGGATCCACGCATGCATAGCTGGCGTCATTGCCAGCTTGAGGAGCGTCGAAGTCATAGTAGGTGACTTGCTGAGAAAACGCTGAAGAAGCAAACACCAGCAATATCGTGAAAAACGATCCCCGGATAAGAATGCGCAGCCAACTACACAATGCCATATTTATTCCCCTTAGAGCCGCCAGACGGGAGATGGGATCGCAACGAAGCCGGGGCTAAGATGTTATAGGATCAGGCTTTGACAGGGGGTTTCACGAGCATGGGGGCTGCTCAATGTGGTTTTGGATGGCATGCCTGAAACTGCCTAACTTTAGTCAAGGCACCCGCTTGAAGTCAACTCTTTTCATCGAGATATCACTGTGTTTCCACTTTCGCCGCAGCGAAGGGACCATCTCTGACTCGATCGAGGCTGCATACATGGATTTGATCGGTCCTCTTCCTGACCCCAGGAAGAAATGCCCGTGAAGCCCGCACGACGACTCTTTACCACGTATGCTTAAGACAGGTCTTAGATATTTCTTCCTCGCCTTCGGCTGTCCAAGCTCCGCTCCAGACGAGCACCTTCCAAGTAAATCCACAGGATGACCGGAGCCATTATGAGCCTCATTAAGAAATCTGACGTACAAAGCTATCGTGCTGAGCGGCGAAAAAAATCCGTGTTTCCATTCGCCCCCACGAGTCAGCCAGATGCCACAGGCTACTCCGGAGACGAGCTCCACGCTGCGAAAACGAATGTATCCCCGGTAGACACGTCGGCAGTCAAAAAGCCGCAAGCGTGAACACGCATGCAATGTTCCTGCGTACCGGATGCTTGCTGCCTGATGGACTTGATCTGATTCAGGAAAAGTTTTGCGGAACGTGGATGTCTGTAAGGAACACGGTAGCCACTGCTTTGGACGTAAAGGTCAGAAATGCCGGTTGGCATTTCATGTGGCTGGATGATGCCTATGCTCGTTTCGGCTTTGGCCGCACGGCTGCATCGGCCATCGATAACGCGATAACTCGCGCCCTGGACCAGGTCAAGGACAGGTTCAATGCAGCAGAACTTGATACGGTAAGCGTCTCAAAATATCCGGGCTTTCAGATTGCCAGGATCACGCTTCGCTCCCGACAGATACAGCAACAGGTATCCCTCAGCCTGATTGACGAGATGACAATTCGCCAACTTGCCGCGGTATAGCTTTTCGGTCCGGCAGTCTTCAAAAACTGGCCGGGACCGGACAGTTCACGACTCACAATTCGCTCAAGTAGTGCGTGCTGCTCTTACGGTCCCCGAAAGCAGGAAACTATGTCGCTCCCAGAAATGATTCGCAATGAAGAACTGAGCGGATACTTATCTCCCTCCGCCGCGAAAGCTGCATCGCTATCTCTGCCGACACGCATGGCTTTCATCGGAAATTATCTGCCGCGACAATGCGGGATCGCTACATTCACGACAGACCTGTGCACCGCAATAGCGGATGAATATGGCAGTGGCCGGCTATTCGCCATTCCAGTCAACGATCCGGAATCAAGCTATCAATATCCCGAGCAGGTAAGGATCGAGATTACTCAGGAAGACTGCGCCTCATATGAGCGGGCGGCTGAATTCCTCAATTTCAATGGGAACGACCTGGTCTGCTTGCAGCACGAATATGGCATTTTTGGAGGTGTTGCCGGCAGCCACATACTGCTGCTGCTCCGTAAATTAAAAATGCCGCTGGTGACAACGCTTCACACCGTTCTCCGTGAGCCTGATTTCGGCCAGCGTACGGTGCTTGAAGAAATCGCTGACCTATCGGATCGTTTGATCGTGATGAGTGAACACGCAGCATCGCTTCTTCAGGATGTCTATGCTGTGCCACGCGAAAAAATTGACGTAATCCCGCACGGAGTGCCCGATCTTCCATTCATGGACCCAAATTATTTCAAGGATCTGTTTGGCACTCAGGGAAAGTCGGTATTGCTTACCTTTGGCCTGCTGTCGCCGAATAAAGGAATTGAAAACGTGATTCGCGCGATGCCGGCGATTCTGGCAAAGCATGAGAACCTTGTCTACATTGTATCCGGAGCTACGCATCCACATATCAGGCGGCGAGAGGGCGAGAGATACAGGGATGGGCTGCAGGCGTTAGCTGAGCAATGTGGCGTTTCATCGCACATCATCTTCAACAACCGTTTTGTGAGCAACCAGGAGTTGATCGAGCACGTCGGCGCCGCAGACATCTATATCACTCCTTATCGTCAGGAAGCCCAGGTTGTTTCCGGCACATTGGCCATCGCGCTTGGCGCGGGAAAAGCAATTATCTCCACTCCGTATTGGCATGCCAGAGAGCTTCTTGCCGATGGCCGTGGAGTCATCGTTCCGTTTGACGATCCCGATTCCATCGCGGCAGCGACGATCAAATTACTGGATAACGATGCCGAACGGCATTCCATGAGAAAACGTGCGTATCTTCACTCTCGTGGCACGACATGGCAAAAGACAGCACGGGCCTACATGGCAAGCTTCCAGCGTGCTCGCGGTGAACGAATGTTGAGGCCTCGAGCCGTTTTGCAGGACATTTTCGCAACGAAGACAACCGACACATTGCCAACACTGGACACTTCGCATTTATTGGCCATGACGGATGACACGGGAATATTGCAGCATGCCATCTTTTCACTGCCGAACTGTCTTGAGGGTTATACGACTGATGACAACGCGCGTGCACTCATCGTCGCAACTTCGCTCAACGGCTCGCTGTTATCAGAGCAATACGGGTGCGCGCCGCTGTCTGGACGATATCTGGCTTTTCTGTGGCTTGCCTTTCATGAAAAGGCCGGAAGGTTCAGAAACTTCCTCAGCTACGACCGTAAATGGCAAGAGGAAATCGGTTCCGAGGACAGTCATGGGCGTGCCTTATGGGCGTTGGGAACCGTACTGGGCCGTTCGGAAGACGCCGGTTTAAGGGGTGCGGCAGGCAGGCTCTTCGAGGCCGCGCTTCCAGCTACTCTGACATTTACCAGCCCACGGGCCTGGGCGTTTTCGGTGCTGGGCATGCAAGCATATCTGGACTGGTTCCCCGGCGATAGAGTGGTGCAGGGCACTCGCAATCTACTCGCCAACCGATTGCTGGATATTTATGACCGCGCTCGTTCAGAAACGTGGTTGTGGTTTGAGAAGAGCCTCTCTTACTCGAATGCAAGGTTGTCGCAGGCGCTCATCGTCACCGGATGGCGAAGCGAGAACAGAAGAATGATTGAAGCAGGGTACGAATCCCTGCGCTGGCTTGTCGCCGCGCAACACCGCAGCGAAGAAGATAATTTTGTTCCGATAGGATCGAGAGGATTTTTCACTGAGAGCGGTGAAAAGGCTCGCTTCGATCAGCAACCAGTAGAAGCCTGCGCCACCATCTCGGCCTGCTTGCAGGCATACCGCCTAACCGACGAGAAATTCTGGCTCAACGAAGCATCGTGCGCCTTCCGCTGGTTTCTTGGCGAAAACGATCTACAGGTTCCCCTTTATGACGCTGTAACCGGCGGCTGTAAGGACGGACTTCATCCAGACCGCGTCAATGAGAATCAGGGAGCTGAATCAACTCTCTCGTTCCTGATGGCGTTGCTCGAAATGCAAAACATAGCGATTCCCGTGGAAGAAAACCGCGGCCAGGAAATGAGCGTTTACCTTTGAGTTCAACTATTCTTCCACCTGCATCGCCAGAATCCCTCACTTTTGAACGGAAGGATCCGCAAGTGCCTTCTGATAGTTCTCTATTCGTACGTCATCCGTCGAATCCGATCCTCAGCCGTCTGGATTGGCCTTATCCGATCAACAGTGTCTTCAATGCAGGCGTGACGCTACTCCCCGATGGCGACACATTATTGCTTTGCCGCGTAGAAGACCGACGAGGGATATCGCACCTTTGCGCTGCGCGCTCTGCGAATGGAATCGACGGATGGCGCATCGATGACCGACCAACATTGATGGCAAACCCCAGAGAATATCCGGAAGAGATTTGGGGTATCGAAGACGCGCGTATTACTTATGTTCCAGAATTGGAGCAGTATGCAGTGGCCTACACCTCCTATGCTCGCGGTGGTCCGGGGGTTTCGCTTGCACTGACGAAAGACTTCAAAACATTCGAGCGATATGGCGTGATTATGCCGCCCGAGGACAAGGATGCTGCACTGCTGCCGCGGAGAATCGGAGGCTTCTGGGCATTGATTCACCGTCCGATGACGACGCTTGGCGCACACATGTGGATTTCATATTCGCCAGATCTTCAGCACTGGGGCAGCCACAAAGTGATGCTTGAAGCGCGACGCGGTGGATGGTGGGATGCAAACAAGATCGGGCTTTGCTCACCGCCAATCGAAACTGCAAAAGGCTGGCTGACGATCTATCACGGTGTGCGGCAGACGGCATCAGGCAGCATCTACAGGTTAGGCCTTGCTTTGTTCGATCTGGAGAATCCACATATCTGTTTGCTGAGAGGCGACTCCTGGATGTTTGGGCCCGAAGCTCCCTACGAACGGGGAGGCGATGTGAATGATGTCGTATTTCCTTGCGGACAGACCATTGGAGCGGATGGAGACACTATTCATCTCTACTATGGAGCAGGTGACTCGTGTATCGCGATGGCGACCGGCAGCGTCCGTGCACTTCTTTCCTGGCTGGATTTCAATTCCGGCGCGGAAGTTTGAAATGATTTTTAGCGTCCGGTCATCGTGTTGGAAAGAGCGAGCTGAGTGAGTTCTGCAGACATTAACTGGCCGAGCAGCATTCCCCGGATACTTTGGATCCGCCAGAGTTGTCCCCGGTGCAGCTCGATCGAATTCCAAACGGCCGATTCACATTCTCTGGATCGGCTCCTGGCGCTACTCGTTTTGTCTCCCATTCGCTGTGCCAATTGTTGGCGACGTTACTATCGGTTTGGGAAACAGAAAAGCTGATCTAGCGTAACTGCTGAGAATTACTCTGCCGACGCAGCTACGCAAGATGATTTCGGACAACTCCCTGTGACCACTTCCTAGACGCCTTTGGTGGGAGCCAGCGGCAAGTTCACCCTAACGCGCTTACGCCCGCGATTGGGAGCGAGCAGGCGCATCGTGATCCAGAAGGCCGGCACAAGGAAGACCGTCGAGCCAAAGACCCACATGAACGCTCCCGCGGCTACCTGATCATTGAGCGCGCTGATGCCCAGCGGATTCGTCTGCATAACGTAGCTAGGATAGACGGGCCGCCCGGCAAAGCAGAGGAACGCGGAAAGTCCGGTGTTAATCAGGTCGGATGTCAGGATGTAGGGAATCAACATCCAGCTTAGCTTGCGGTTTCGAGTGGGCCAGGGACGCAGTATGGGCCACCAGAACAAGATGCTGGTGAAGAAAAAGCAGGCATGCTCGACGTTATGCCAGTTCTCCGAGCGCAAGGCCAGCTCATACGCTCCAGGAACATGCCATCCGATGTAAGCGATATTCATGGCCAGCCATGCTGGCTTCATGCTCGTGAGAAATCGGCCGACCTGTTTAAGCCAGTGCAGGCGGAACAACGGCCCGAGCACACCGCGAATTACGATTCGCGGCAATCCACGCAGCAGCGGAACCTGCGGCGCGCTCAGCAACAGCAGCGGCGGCGCGACTGACATGAAGAGAAAATGCTGCGCCATGTGTGCCGAGAGCAGCCGCCCATCCAGCGTGTCGAAGGGCGAAGCGACGGCCACAAAGAGCGCGAACAAGCCGCCGAGAAAGCAGACCAGTCTCCACTCCGGAAACTGCTCCGGCCGTGTCCTCCCGATCAACAGCCATCCCCGCAAATAGACGAGCGCTGCCAGAAGCAGCACCAGCGTCGTCAGAGGAGGAATCTCCCAATTAAGAAGGACGGATTGAAATCCAGGAGACATCAATATGATTATTTCAAGCCGCCGTCCTGAAGAGCAATGCGACGAAGAATCCCGAACTAGGGTTGAGCAGCCTGGGGCGCGGCATTCTGCGCCTTTTGCAGTCCTCGTGAGGCGTCGACCGCGCCGGGCTGGTTTGCAGGCTTCAGCGTTTCGAGGAAATGCACCAGTGCAGTCACTTCGGGCGGACTAAGAGTCTTACCGTAGGCCGGCATATTACCGCCGCCCTGAAGAACCTGCCGGATTAACTGGTCTTCCGTCAGACGCGTTGCGACTGTATCCAATGCCGGGCCGCGTTGTCCGCCCACTCCGTCAACCGAGTGGCAGTTGCGGCATTGCTTGGCCTGGAAGACCACCGCACCCTGTCGTTCGAGTGGGGTCTCACTATGAACCAACTTTGGTGGAACCGGATCGCCGCTCCATGCGTCCATAATCGGGCTCCACGGCGTGAAGGTAGCCAGATGGGTAAAGGTAGCCCACGAAACCGCCACCGTCACCAGCACGAGCACAGCGACCGGACGGCGGTGCCAGCTCTTTTCGCCTTCGCCCGCAACCAGCGGCAGCGCCAGCAGAATGCAGATGCCGATCACCGGAGCTATGAGCACAAACGGTGTTTCGAGATTTGGCGGCAAGTAAGACAGCACTGCATAAAGCCAGAGGAAGAAGAAATCCGGCTTGGGTGCGGTTTGGATGATGGTAGGGTCAGGCTGGCCACTCGGACCATAAGGGCCGAAGACGAAGGCACAGATAGCGACCGCCGCCAGAATTGCAGCAGAGAAGAACAGGTCCTTCCAGAAGGCGTCGGGAACGAAGGGAACGCCATCCTTGTGCGCCAGTTCGTTGTATTCCTGAATATAGGTGCTGCGGCGGACAACGCGGCCGGGCATCGGCCACTCGTTGATGCCAAGTTTCAAAACCATCCAGACATGCAGGCCGGTGAAGACCAGCATTGCGCCCGGGATCACAAAAACGTGCAGGGCAAAGAAGCGCGAGAGCGTAGCTCCGCCGATAATCGGACCG